>Ga0255784_10000008_pt1 | contig 224716 bp, 160 predicted proteins | sample 101ome_14_FD_179982 | JGI IMG/M metagenome (GOLD analysis project Ga0255784, IMG submission 179982) | Coastal salt marsh microbial communities from the Groves Creek Marsh, Skidaway Island, Georgia - 101403AT metaG (version 2) | ecosystem: Environmental > Aquatic > Marine > Intertidal zone >...
TCGCCCTCGGGCGTCCCCGGGCGAGGACGCGTCGCGGTCGACCGGTCGCGACCCGAACGCGCGATTGTCATTCATTTTTTTTCGTTTCGCGCGAGCGCGTCGGACTCGACCGGCGACGCCGACGCCGACGCTCGCGAACGCGAACGCATCGAAACCAACAGCGACGGGCGCGCGGTCAGCGCGAGCGTCATTTCGGGTTCGTCGAACGTCAACCGCGCGACTCGACACCGCGACGGACGGACGGACGTTTGCTGTTTTAATTCCTTCGCTCGTTTCGTCTCTTCCGCGCGTTCGCGTAGGAATCGAAACGCACGGGAAGGGCGCGTCGTCGACTCGATTCGGCTCTGTGGGCGAAGCGTGCGCTTTTCCACTGACTCGCGCATCGCGTCGCATCGCATCGATACAGAAGGAAACGACGGCGCGCGATGCGGTTGACACCGTGTGAGATTGAGAAGATTAACGTCCTGTTTGCGGCGGGACGGCTCGCGCAGCGACGGCTCGCGAGCGGGGTTCGGTTGAACCACCCCGAGGCGACGGCGCTGATCGCAATGCGCGTGTGCGAACTCGCGAGAGACCCGAGGAGCGGCGGCGAAGAAGATGGAAGTCGGCGACCGACGACGACGGCAGAGGCGCAAGACTTGGGGAAAGGGATTCTTGGGACGAGGCACGTCTTGCCGGGGGTTCCTGAACTCGTCGGGGATGTGCAGGTGGAAGCGACGTTTCCGGACGGGACCAAGTTGGTGACTATTCACGACGCGATTTGTCGCGAAGACGTCGACTTGGAGCTCGCGCTCAGAGGGTCCTTCTTACCGCGACCGAGCGATGACGTGTTCCCGCCGGTGGGCGCTGAGCCTAAGCAACCGGCGCCAGGGGAGATTTGCACGAGTAAAGACAGCCACGAGCTTCTCGCGGGACGGGAAAAGACCAAGCTGAAGGTTACGAATTCGTGCGATAGACCGATTCAAGTGGGAAGTCACTTTCATCTCATCGAGGCGAACCGGTTTCTCGTCTTTGATCGCCGCCGGGCGTACGGGAAGCGATTGGCGATTCCGAGTGGGACAGCGGTGCGATTCGAGCCTGGCGAGTCTAAGACGGTGACGCTCGTGGAGATTTGCGGGAATCGCGTCGTGAAGGGTGGCAACGGGTTGGTCGACGGTCCAGCGACGCCGGAACGACTCGAGGAAGTCATGACTCGGGTTCGAGATGGCGGGTTCGGACACGCCGACGCTGAAGATCTCGGCGCGGGAGATCCTGTGATGATTTCGAGAGGGAAGTACGCGCACATGTACGGTCCGACGGTGGGAGATCGCGTGCGTCTCGGTGATACGAATCTGTATGTGACGCCCGAGCGCGATTTGACCACGAAGGGCGAGGAGTCCAAGTTTGGCGGAGGTAAGACGCTTCGAGAAGGTATGGCGCAACAGGCGGGCGTCGGTGCGGACGTGGCGCTCGATACCATCATAACGAACGCGCTCATCATCGATCACAGTGGTATTTACAAGGCGGATATCGGTATCAAGGATGGACACATCGTCGGGATTGGCCACGGAGGTAATCCAGACGTCGCCGACGTGACGCCGGGAATGGTTGTCGGCGTCAACACGGAAGCCATCGCCGCGGAAGGGTGCATCGTCACTGCCGGCGCTTTGGATACGCACATTCACTACATCTGTCCGCAACTGTGCACGGAGGCTGTGGCGAACGGTATCACGACGCTCTTGGGTGGAGGCACCGGTCCGGCGACGGGTTCGTGCGCAACGACGTGCACCCCGTCGCCCGCGCACGTTCAATTCATGTTGGAGACCACGGACACGCTGCCGCTGAACTTCGCCTTTACCGGAAAAGGCAACACCGCCTCTCCAGAGGGTCTTCATGAGGTTATTCAAGCCGGTGCCGTCGGTCTGAAGCTCCACGAGGATTGGGGCACGACGCCTGCCGCGATTGACAACTGCCTCAACATCGCCGAGGAATACGACGTCGCCGTGACAATTCACACGGACACCCTCAACGAGTCTTGCTGCGTCGAAAAGTCCATCGAAGCATTCAAGGGACGAACTATTCACACCTATCACTCGGAGGGCGCCGGCGGTGGACACGCCCCAGACATTATCAAGGTCTGTGGAGAAAAGATGGTGCTCCCTTCGTCCACCAATCCCACTCGCCCGTACACTTCGAACACCGTCGACGAACACCTCGACATGCTCATGGTGTGCCATCACCTCGATCCGAGCATCCCGGAAGACGTCGCATTTGCCGAGTCGCGCATCCGTGCCGAAACCATCGCGGCGGAGGATGTCCTGCACGATATGGGCGCGTTGAGCATCATGGCGAGCGATTCGCAAGCGATGGGCCGCGTCGGCGAAGTCATCCGACGAACCTGGCAAACAGCGCACTCGAACAAGGAACAACGTGGGTCTCTGCCGGAGGATCAAGGTACGGGTGCGGATAACGCGCGCGTCAAGCGATACGTGTCTAAGTACACAATCAACCCAGCCATTGCCCATGGACTTTCTCACAAGATTGGCAGCGTCGAGGTTGGCAAGTTTGCGGACGTCGTCATTTGGAAGCCCGCATTTTTTGGAGCCAAGCCAGAGATTGTCGTCAAGGGTGGTCAAATCGCATGGGCGCAAATGGGTGATCCGAACGCGAGCATTCCCACCCCAGAGCCCGTCTTCATGCGTGGTATGTTCGGCGCTCTCAAACCGGGCAAGTCCTGCATCGCCTTTGTAAGCGCCGCCGCGGCAAAGGCGGACGTCGGCGCAAAATACAACCTCAGCAAACGCGTGGAAGCCGTCGTCAAGTGCCGAGGACTGAGCAAAGATGACATGGTACACAATAGCGCGTGTCCTAAGATTGAAGTAGACGCGGAAACGTATGAGGTTCGCGCGGATGGAGTCGTGTTGAAATCCGCGCCCGCGAAAGAGTTGCCACTTGCGCAGCTCTACTTCATGGCGTAAAGCGTAACCCCGAATAGTTGTATTCATCTTGATGCAAGAAACTTCATATTACAAAAGTCTAAGCGTGTTCTGCAGGTGGAGACTTAATGAACACTAAAGATTCTTGAAAGAAGGATGGATAACCTCTATCGCGATAATGCTGCGGTCTAGAAATAAACGAAACCTACATCTCGAATAAATATAAAGAATAAAAGAAACCCACGTCGTTTTCATGCGGTGACATGATGAATGCTCTTCCGCCGCGACGCGAGAAGTCACGAGGCAACGCCTACAAGTGACCGTTGATCAAACGAGCACGGTAGCCCGGTTGAGCGGAAAGCTTGACGTTTTCCTTTTGGTCCGGAGTGAGCAAGGCGTCGATCTTGGATTCAATGAGATCCATGCGCATGTGCACGTCATCGTTGGTGAACATACCCTTGAGAACGATGGAGATGGAATCCCAGGACTCGTAGACCGGCAAGAGAATAATCACAGCGGTGGCGACGGTACCCCAGGCGAGGGCGATGCCAACCCAGAGGTTGAAGTAGCCCTTGTTGAAGACACCGCAACCGGCGCTGGTACCGCAGCCAGCCGGGAGGGACAAGCACGGCCAGACGATAATCATGATGAAGGAGAAGCCAACACCCCACTTCTTGATCCAGGCGAGGGCGTCAGTGAGTTGCTTCGGGTTGGATTCAGTGTCTTCCTCGAATTCCGGAAGCTTGTCATCGATGAGTTGGATGCGGTCGTTCAACGTGCTGAAGTCAAAGTTTTGCGGGTTCTTGAAGGAGAGCGCAGCGTGGACGATACCAGACGAGCAGATGGCAACAACGTTACCGGCAAGCATTGGGTAGTTCATGCCGAGAGTATCAATGGTGACGGAGCCTTCGAGACCAGCGGCAACCGAGATCCAGGTGATAAGACCGAGGACGAGACCAGTGACGGCGCCGACGACGGCGCCAGTGCCGTTCGCCTTGTCCCAGGTGAGGACGAAGGAGATCGGCATGACGGCGGAACCGATGAAGATACCCATCATGAGGTAGACAAAGCCGAGGGAAAGCGCGAGTTCATCGAGGATCAACGAAAGGAGACCCATGAAGACGCCGAAGGCGACGACGCCATAGCGGGAGACACGCAAGATGTCTTCGCCAGTGGCGTTCGGGTTGATGTACTTCCGGTAGACATCGTACGCGAACAAGGAGGAGACAGCAATTTGCTCGGCAGAGCCAGTGGACACGATGGCCATGAAAAGCATGATCGTGATCGCGGCAGCACCACCCTTACCCAACAAGTGGGTAGCAACGGCTGGCGGCACGAGACCAGAGCCGGCTTCAGTGGCAGTCACCGGCAAGTCGAGAGCGACGGTAGCGAGACCCATGGCGGTGGCGAGGGCGAACGGAATGGTGAACCAGACGAGACCGCCGAGGAGGTAACCCTTGGTGGAGGAGGACGGCTTGGCCGCGATGGCGGATTGCCAGTAAGATTGGTCAACGAAGACGGTACCGAAGTTACCGACAATGTTAATGATACCGAAGATGACGCCACCTTCCGAAAGCATCGTCAAGTAGGAGCCCTTTTGGTTCTTGGCAACCGGACCGCAGTTTTGGCCGAGACCAAGCTTTTCGGTGCAATCAGTTTGAGCCACGACCGCAGTCAAGAGGTCGTACACCTTGCCCGGGGAGCCGAGTTCGTCGTCGCCGGCGTACACGATGTAGATGAAGGAAATGAGAATGGCGAAAATGATCGCGGTGTGGATGTAAGACGCCAAGAAGGTCGCCTTGAGACCACCAGACATGGTGTACGCGATGACACCGAGCGGGATCAAGAAACCAGCGACGGTCGTGTTCATGCCGGTGAGCGCGTTGACGGTGGCGGCACCACCGAGCACGAGCATCGAAGACACGATGACGTTGGTGAGGAAGCAGAAGAAGATGAACACCTTTTGCACGTTGGCACCCCAACGAGCATCAATGATTTCGCAAATAGTGTGCGCGTTCGGAGCATATCGCTTCACTTGGATGGCGAGCATACCGAAGAGCAACACTTGAATCGTCGCGCCGGACGCGTACCAAAACGGACCAGAGACGCCGTATTGGTACGCGACGTTGGAAGACTGCAAAAGAGTCGCCGCCCAGGTCCACTGGGAGACGATGACAGACGCAGTCAAACCAGTCTTAACGTTACGACCAGCCGTGTTAAAGTACTCAGAAGACACGTTCGTACCACCGTAACGCTTATCCAAGCCCATGATGATCGCCGTGGCGACGGAGAAGAAGAGACCGAAACCGATCACGATGCCGTAACCCGCACCCGTCGGGAGCACGGCTTGACCGCCGAAAAAGCTGCGACGCGATTAAAACAAGCGATTAAACCAACCCGTCGTCGTCAGTCTCCATCCATCCGGGGCCCATCAGGCGCCCATCAGGCGCCCATCAGGCGCCGCCGTCGAGCCCCCCAAAAGGTCGCGACCACCAAAGTGTCGACACGAATCGTCCCTTCGCGCATCGAAGAGGCATCGCGCGCGCTCGCACCTCGCTTGACGGACGCATTCGGACGCCGTGGCGTCCCACGAGTAGTACGCTGTCGCTTCGCACTCAGCTTGAGACATGATTACCGGATTCGCTCGCTCGCGCGTCCTGTTCTGCCGTCGACCCGGTCGTCCGTGGTCGTAATCGTTCACGCGCGACGGACCCTTTCGCCCCTTCGGAAACGTCGCCGGGAGAGGGTTTAGCGATGTCGGGGATCGATCCCGCGTGTACGACGAAACAAACACACTGGTGATTAAAGTTTAAAGTACGTGTCTTCCCGGTCGCCACGTCGACCCTATAAACCAAAAGGTCGCGCGAAGGAGGACGGTCGGGCCGGAGGCCCTTCGGGCGACGCCGGTCGACACGCGACCTTTTTATGTGATGTGATACTACATACCCATACGTAGGTACCGGTAACTCGATCAGGACTAGTAGCCAGGCTGGGTGAGACGCGTTGGATGTGATACTACATACCCATACGTATGTACCAGTAAACGAAAAAAAAACACGCCTCTATCCGTGGTGCGTGACGGTTCGTATCTCATATTAATACATCTCAGATGGGTTTGTGATCACGGGTAGTGCGCGCTTGTGATCCATACATAGTGCGTGATGAGTGGTAGCTATCGAGGGGCTAACTGGAAAAGAGCCTCGCCGGGGCGTCGTCGTGGGCGCCCTGGACGGCGTCGATGACGAGGGCGCTGGATGCGGCGTACGCGACGGCGCGCGACGCCGCGTGACGCGTCGTCATCGCGTGCGCGTGCACCTCGCCGACGGTGGCGGCGGCGGTGGCCCGCGGTCTGGAGTGGAGGTCGTGGCGACGAAGCGCCGACGCGCACGCGGGTTCGGCGAAGCGGGCGAGCCGACGAAGCGCGGCGGATGTTTCCAGCGGCCCGCTCGCGTTGAGCCGCGTCGCCGCGCTGCACGCGTCTCGTAAAACGAGATAAACAAAGGTTCGAACGGTGGTGAGCCGATCGAGGCGGAGAACGGCGGCGATGGCGCCGAAGACTGGGGCGACGTGGGGCGGAGCGGCGTCGGCGGCGAACCGACGAGCGTCGCGAATCGCTCGCAACGCGCCGATGGTGTCGTCGACAGCGAACGAGGTGTGCGCCGCGCGAAGGAGAGCGCTTCCGGTGGATGCGCTCGCGCGGCTCGCGACGTGGTTTCCCGCGCTGAGGGCTGTGAACTCTCGGTTGAGGGCGACCCAGGCGTCGAGCCACGGAGGGACGGGCGTGGAGCCGGCGGTTGGTGTCGATGTCGACGCCGTCGTCATCGCCGTCTCGACGCACTCCCGCGAGGCGAGCACGAACGGGACCGCGGAGTCGATGGCGTGTTGTCCCGCGCGCGCGGCGAATCGTTCGACGTCGTCGATGCCGTCGGCGTCGTCGTGAAGGGTGACCCCGGCGAGCGTCGCCGGTTCGAGCCCGACCGAGTGGGCGAACCCTCCGGTGGGTAGGAGCGGGTCGACGAGCTGGAAGAGCGCCCAGGCGGTAGGAAACTCCATGATGGCCGGGCGAACGGGCGGCCGGGCGCGTCCGCGATCGGTGGTGTGACGTCAGCTCGAGGTGAATGAAGTAGGTGGTGCTCTTTTTGGCGTTTCAGCTCTAACAAGTGATGGTTACAACAAATATGATGGTCACCCGTGTTGTTTACACGGTTTTCCCGGACCGTAGTGATCGGTGGATTTACCGATGACGACTTTGTGACACGCGCGACAAAAGTGCGTGTCGCACGCCCAACAACGGATGTGGTTGTTTCGGTCGAATCGGGCGTTGGCGGCTTTACAGCGAACGCAGCGAGCGATATCGGCGCCGCCGACGTTCGCGGCGCCGCGACGGGCGGCGTCGTTCGCAGCGCCGGCGAGATTAAGACGAGCCATTTGATCTTCCCAAGCCTCGACGGCGGCGAGATCGAAGAGTTGACAGGCGCTGGATCCGTCCTCGCCGTTGACGTTTCGGTAGTGCGAATATCCGTCACCGGATAATTTTTGCCCGCACGTCCAACAAAAATATGCCCCGCACGCGCACGTCATTTTGTTGCACCCTTCGTTCTTTTCAACCCCAGCCTTGCACTCGGGGCAGCGCTTGCCGCGTTTCGCCACGTACGCCGCGGCGGTGGCGTCGGCTAACTCTTCGCGATATTTGCGCAAAGCCTCCTCAGACATTTGCGAGTTTCCGGCTCTACGGCCCTCGAGCACGGCGAGACGTTGCGCCGCATTGAGACACTCCGCACCGGCGTGCCACGCGTCGCGGCAGAGCGTACAAAAGGCGTACATACAATTTATACATCGACCGCAGTGATCGTCCCCTTCATCCTCCAAAACGGGCGTCTCGCACCTTGGGCAGTACACGACATCAGGCATAGAATCCAACGTCTTTGCGAGAAGCATACTTTCGTACTTTTCAAACTGTTCGCCGTCCAGAACGGCTCTCACGACGCTCGGATCCATCGCGCACGAGCAACGCGGCTCTGGGCAAACCAGTTGAGTGACCGAACCATCGCGCACGTGGACTTCCACCATTCTCTCGACGCAATCGACGCAAAAATGGTGCCGACAAGTTGCCGATATTTGTCTCATGTTGACACCTTTGACTTGATCGCAAAAACACAGTTTACAAAGATTATCTGCGCTCGCGAGGAATGCCTCGCGTCTCGCGAGTGCGTCTGCGCGCAACAACGCAAACTCAGCGTCCAACGCGCTCTGGCACGTCGTCACGCCACGGGGATCGAGTTCGAAATCCTCGCCACACCAACCAAGCGCAACCTCAGAAACATCCAACACGCCATCGTCCGTGAGCAAAACATCAGTGAGCGCTCGCTCTTGCAAGAAAGAAGCCCACTCGTACACTATGGGTTGTCCGCGTAACGCTTCGTCTGAGAACATGTCATCCAATCTCGCGCACAGCGCACTCAGATGACTGTTGGACAGCCAATTCGCACGAATGGCGTACGCAGGCGGTCCGCGTGCGGGATAGTCTGCAGGGAAAATCACCTCTAAAAATATTTCCGGTGCTGCAACGAGCTTCGCGCTTAGCGCCGCCGCCGCCGTCTCCTCCCTCGTCTTCACAGAAAATCCCCCGTCATCCCCCGTTTCGCACTTCAGTGCGAGCGTAAACCTAAACAACCGATCGCTCTTCCTCACAGCCTCTCTTCCGTCGAAATCGCACTCTTCCATCCGTCGTTTGGCGTCCTCCGCGTCTTCTCCCAGCGCCCGTTCTCCAAATATGCTCGCCAACGCGTCCAACTCATCCATCTGCACGCTTCGGTTCGCCTCGCGATCCGACTCTGGCGTTACCGGGACGTCGTTCTCTCGATACGGCGCGCGCGTCTGCGCCGTCAGGCTTCGCTCGAGCTTCTCTTCCCACATTTTTAATTAAATCAATTCAATCCTCCTTTCGTGGTCGGTGAAGAATCATCGTCAACCCGACGAGAAAGAAGGATACGGAGACTACACCGACGCCGAGGTACGCCGGAACAGCGACGGCGAGATCGTGATGCGGGAAGAACTTGAGCACGGGGTGCCCGTCGTCAATCAGGGGTACCACGAGCGCCCAGACGGTGTAGTACAAGAAACCTGCGGACAACGCGGTCAAACACACGGCGCCAAAGGTTCTATCCTTCATGCGATACGCACCGACGGGAGCGTTCGATAGGCGAAGATGATGGGTTCTACCGTTGGTTTAATCCCACGATTCGGTGTTTTACAAGCGGCGCCGCGCGTTGAAGTGGCGTCGAGGGGCTCTACTTACTCGAGGACGACTGACTAATCCACCTCGGCGACGCGTCGGTTTCGCCAACGTTCGGCGTTTTCGTTAGCGGTGTTTGGCTTGGTGGGAGTGGCGAGCGTGCGTTGATCCGCGGGTGTGATCGCGGTCTCTCGCACGAGGTCCTCTTCTTCTTCGGCGTCCATTTCGCCGTCTCCTCCAATGTCGAGCCCGGCGTAGACTTTCTCCTTGCACTGCTTGGCGCTCTTGCCGGGAACGTAGCTTGCCACCTCTGTCCAGAAATTCTTGCGGCCGAGATGGACTTCAACTTGTGCCTTTTGTAAGGCTTCCAGCTGTTCGTCAGACCAAGCGTTGGGATCCTTTCGCGGTCGACCCACGGAGCGCTTTTCATGTGAATATTCGCCGTGAGACGTAGTCTTGCGTTCAACTCGCGCCGACTCGTAAGCGTATTCATCTTCGCCCCGTTTGATTTTTGGCTTTGGACCAGGTTTCAGTTTACGTTCGCCGTTGAGCTTGATCTTATTGCTGAATCGTTGATTCGGCGGCGGGCTACCGTCGTGGGAAGCGGAGAGGTGCTTGTTGCTGTTTCGACCGAGCCGAGCCTTGTCCGCTTGACGCCGCTCGAAAGCCTCCGCAGCTGCTGTCTTCGGCCTGTTCTGCGTCATGCACTCGTAGCAAAACCATTCGTTCTCTGGAATGACGTCAAGGCGCGGCACGAGGCAGTGGGTGTGGTACCCGCGATCGCAACCGTCGCACAACAGCATCCGGTCTTCTCCGTCGACGCGTCCGCACGCCACGCAAGCTGTTGGAGCGTCATCCACTGGCGCATGCCTCGGACGACGTTCGTGCGATTGTCTTCGGCTTTCACTGGTTTCTTTGGATAACTTGCCGATGAGTCTCGGATCTGCTGTCTCCAAGGAGCGCAACACGGACTCGGGCAGATTGGCGTTGGTCGGTCCATCCGGAATAACCAGCATACTCCTCGGCGGTCGTCCGCGACCGCGTTTTACGCCTGGTGGTAAGACTGGAACGGGTATCCCGGCCGCGATCATCGCCGCCTTTTTAGCCGCCGCGAGACCAGGCTTAGGACCTGGCTTACCCTTGCGTGTCCCACTTGCTGTTCTGTGGTGTTGCGCGGCCTCTCTTCTATTGCTATGCGATGCGGTCCTACTGGTCCGACCCAAGGTACCGTTCGATCGGTGCCTGTTGTATCGCGGAGCCTCGTCTCTCGAATCGTCCTCCTCCACGTCGTACTCTTCATACTCGTCCTCTGACGACGGTGGCGAGTACGATTTCACATCCTTACGAGGACGGCCGGGTCCGCGCCTCTTCGGATTCGCAGCGGCGTCATCGGTTCGAGCGTCTCTACTCCAATATTCCTGAGGTGCTCGAAGCGCTCGCCCCGACCGAGACGCCGATCCAGGGGCTACAGGACTCATCGGGCTCGTCGGCATTCGTCTCGCAGCACGAAGGAGCGCTTCAGCCTCCGACGCGCCCTGTCTTCTTGAGCGCTTCTTGTTTTGTTCGTACGCGTACGAACCCTCAGGATCCGCACTTCTGTTCGTCTTGACTCTCTTCCTCGAGTGCTTCCCGCGCGGGGACGGCGTTTGCTGTCCGTCGTCCAGCGACATCAAGCGCTGAGCAAAACCGCGCACTGGCGACGGCGGACCCTCCATATCTGCGTTCACCTCATCCGGCGACAGATACCCAGCGTTATAGTCGACGTAATCTCTGACGACGCCAACCGCGTTGCGCTGCCCGGCGAGTTCGGTCGGTTGTCTGACTCGTCCGACTTTGTCTCGTCCATGCGTCTCTCGCTTCGGCGGATGCCCCGCGCCTCGCATGTCGGCCGCACCACGGCGGTGCCCCACATCACCACCCAGCGCGCGCTGCACGACGCGATCGTCGCCTCTTCGCCCGTCTCCTCGTCTCGAGTCGTGCGGATTATCCCATCCCGTCACGACGAGTGGCGCTCGCGAGAAGAGCGTCCCTGTCAGCTTCTTCGCCCCTCCCTCCGCCTTTGCCACACCACCACCGGCGTCACCACCGCCCGAAGCGCGTCGAAGAATCAGATCATCCAACGTCAACGCCGCCGCACGCGCGCCGTTATCTTTCCCAGCCGCGTTCTCATCACCGCTTCCACCCCGTCCGCCGAGAAGACTCGTCGCCAAGACGTCCTCGGTCGCCGCGCCCGATGTCCCTCGAATCAATCCCGCTCGCGGGTCCGGCCACGCCGACATTGCGCCGTGTTATTCCCAGTCTCTTTCGTTCGTCGCCGCGATCGGTCGCGCAGATCGTCGACCGTCCGTCCGTCCGTCCGTCCGTCCGTCCGTCCGTCCGTCCGTCGTTAACGATGTCCTTTTGTTTGTTTGATTTGAAAGCAAATCCAAAACAAATAACACCGTCGCCCTCGTTCGTCGCGCGCTCTTCTTCGTACGTCTTTCGCAACACACTGCTTTTGCGTTGCTTTCGTAACGACGACCAACGCGTCGCCGTCGTCGTCTTAACGTGCGTCTTCGTGTGACGGGTTGGTCACTGGTGAAATTTTTGTTTTTTTGAAAAGTGTTATCCCACGAACCGCCACACGTCGTCTCGAAAGCCACAAACACGTCGGTGAACACCGGCGAAAGATGACGGCATCCGAACAACGACGCGCGCTCGCGATCGGGTTCACTATCGGCGCGTGCGCGACGATGGTTGCGACGCGGTCGAGCGCGCTCGAAAGAATCGCACGCAAAGCCTGGGACCGAATAGCGACGTCTTCGTCGTCTTCGTCTTCGTCGTCCAGCGCCGCGCGCGCCGCCAAGGAGGAGAAGGAGGCGATGATCACCGAACTCGGACTCATCCCACACCCCGAGGGTGGGTTTTTCGTCGAGACGTACCGAACCGGGGCGACGCCGATGTCTTCGAGAGGGAAGACGTCGTTACCGTCGGCGAAAACAGAGGAAAGCCGAGACTGCGCGACGGCGACGCGACGACGCACGGATGACGCGGACGACGGACGAAGGAATTGCATGACGAGTATTTATTACATGCTCACGCGGGAGAGCGGGCATCAGTGGTGGGCGTTGAATGAGAGCGACCACGTGCACTATCATCACGCCGGCGGACGCGTGACGTATCACTTGGTGCACGCGGACGGGACCTACGAGCGTAAAACGCTCGGACGAGACGTAGCGAACGGTGAAACGCCGCAACTCGTCGTCAAAGGCGGGACGTACAAGGCGGCGGTTTTGGATCCTGGGGCAGAGTTTGGGATGATTGGCGAAGCCGTCGCACCGGGTTTTGATTTTAGAGATTTCAGCTTCGTATCTGCGAAACAACTCAGCGGTAGAAACGCGTCAGCGTACGACGAAACGCAGAGGTACGTCAAACCTCAACCAGAGGATACGTTTGATCACTATTACGACTCGCCGGATGCGCAACCTGGGTCGTCCGAGATGTATTTCACCCCGAAAACGTAGTTGTACTTCTTAAACTCGGCTGTCGGTTACGCGTCGTTTAAAAAAGATGAGAGATTTTACATTAAAAACAACACCGCCTCCATCCACGGTGAACTCGCGCGTCGGGTTTCGAAACGCGGATGACATCAAGACGAAAAGACAAAGCGAAGAACCACTGTCGTGGTCGAACGTCGTCATCGTCACCGTCGCGATGTTAAATCTCCAATCCGCCCTCTTCGATCGCAGCCGTGAGTTGTTCCTTCCATTGCTTCATCTCATCCGCCGTCGCTTCGCGACCGTTTCTCGTCTTGAACTCATCGCAGAGCTGTTGCAAAATCGCATCAACATCGAGCGCCGGTTGCTCGTCTTCTTCCTTCTTCGTCGCGGGCATCGTGAACGTTTGTCGTACTCGGCGTCGTTTAGTAACGCGCGCGCTGTGTGTTTTTGAAGTCTTCACACCGCGACCGACGCCGACGATGGAATCGATCGCGACGACGATACGGGAGAATAAACTGCGCACGATTGGTGCGTTTTGGCTCGTCGGGATCACCGGGGCGTTCGCGGCGCAGACGATGAGCGCGGGACGAGCGGCGAGGAGCAGCGCGTCGGTGCGAGTGATTCACTCGAGGCTTTACGCGCAGGCGGCGACGCTCGCGGCGCTCGTCGCGGCGGCTGGGGTGGAATATTACGAGGGCGGGGTGCTCGGGAAACGGGTGGAGGAGGTGGATCCGTACGCGTACAAGGGTGGGATCCGGAAAGGAACATAGTAGTTTCGTTGCTTTGATTGTAGTTTTGAGGTTTGTAGTTGGCGCACTAGCGCACTCATCGATTAACGCGCGCGGTGGGTCGTGCAGCGATGAGAGGGATGAAGAGATGCTTTATGTTTGCGGTGCGAATATTCATAGCTTTACACTGCGGCTGGTTGACGTCAACGCGAGGATGGGAGTTCGAGTTTGAGACGCGCAGAGACGGCGCCATTGGCGTCGTACTCCTCGACCACTTTTTTAGCATACTCGGGAACGTGTTCCTCGGCGCGTTTCGCTCCCCAAACGCGAGAGACGTAAATGTAGTTGCGAATGGTGTGGTAATCGAGAGAGTACATGCCAAACTCTTTGCCCTTGGGACCGATTTTCGTCAGAAGCCATGCGATGAGGTTTCCAACAAACCGAGGCGCAGGCTTCTCCGGGCCCTTTCCTAATTTCGCCTCGTCATCCGCGACAACGGTTTGCATGACGAACGGACGTCTGTCGCCGCTCGAGACGGAGGGTGAACAGTCCAAATCAGCCCTGACGAGGTCGAGCATTTCCCTCCCGCGTTCGTTTCTAGACGTCACGTATTGCGGATGTCTGTCCATCGGCTTATTCAGATAAGGAACGCCCATGTACCCGACGACGAGGTCCGCCAATCCGTTGACGTAATCGAAACATGAGTAGCACGAAGGCGCGATGACGTCCGTGAGGTCTTTGGCTGGCAAACAAAAGTACGGCACCTTTTCGTACGAACCGTCTTCATGCTTGAGATGCACTCGATAGTCTTGCATAAATTCGTAATGCTTCACCGTCGCCGGATCCTCGCTCGCGGCGTTGACAAACTTATTAAATCCAGCTGTCGTACCGTTATCCGTGCAGTTGGTTCCTAGGACGTACAGTTTCTCCAATCCCAAGTACGGTTCTACGGCGCGCAACGCGCTAACACTGCAACCCACGCCGACGAACAACAACCTCTTCAAACCTCTCGCCTCCACCTCTGCCAGAACGCTCAGATTCGGCGACAGGCTCGGTTTCACCCCTCTAGACGATAAAATCTCCTCCGCCGTCGTCGCGAGTATCGGTTTCGGCGCTCGCGGGTCGTCGTCTCTACCAGCGACACACACGACGCCTTCCACCCGTCCGCTTTCAAGCAACGCCAACGCGATGGACGTGACGATACCCGTCCACTGCGACCCTTCCACCGGCGCGCGCTTCGCCGCGTAGAAGACTTCATCAACCACGCCCAGTCTGAGCTCGTCGTCGTTCGCGCGCCGTCCTCGGCCGTGCACGAGCGGCTCGAGTTTTTCTATCCTCGACATGCCTTCTCCTAAAAAGGCGCACGCATCCTTGACGTGCGCTATGTGCTTCGTGTCGCACAGACCGCACTCGGAGCAGTGTTCTTTCGCGGGATAGTTTGAACCCTTTTGTATGGGCTTGGCCGTCTTCGCCGCGGGCCCACCGGTGGCGCGCGGCGCCACGTTGGTGGCTCGCGAGAGCCTCTGCGTCGTCGCGCTTCGCATGTCTACGAGTGAAGTCGTACGCGCCACGCTTTGATGAATGCATTCACATAAATCGGCTGGCTAGGTCACGCCCGCTAAGCGCGTGATGATGCTGTGATTTTACTTTTCTATTCGTTTCGGCGCGTCGACGTCACCGCCGCGTCGATCGTCACCTCTATCGATGGCGTCCGCCGCCGCGTTGAGCTCGCTGGCAAACGCTCGTGCGAGACCTCCAAACGCGCCGAGCAACCCATCTTCCCCTCTTACGAACCGAGACTCTTTGCCGACGTCGCGAGACGACGATAACGCCGAGTCCATCGCGTGCCAAAACGCGCGTTCGAGAAACCGAACGGCGGATTCTTCCACGGCGGATGCGTCCGAAGCCGATGAAGTCCTCGCGTCACCGAACCGAGGAAACGCTCTCAGCGCATCTGAAAACCCAAACGGCGCCCCGATCACCTCCCCGGACGAGCTACTCCACGACGACGAGTATGAGGATGAAAACCCACCCGGCGCGAACCGCCCGCCTCCGTCGTCCTCGATTGTTTCGGACACGCGTTCGAGTTCCTCGGGTGCCCTGTGCGTAACGCAAGCTCTCTCGTCAGTCTTCCCGTTCCCACCCCCCTACGCCCATCGCACCTTCCCGGACACGTCCGCGTCTTGACGAATTCCCGAACGCACGTCCGACGCGGTTCGCCCGTCTCCGCGTCTCGCGTCGTCTCACACTTGGTCCGCGTCGTAGTCGAGAGTGCGCAACGGCTCGCGTCTAAATCCTCAGCAAACGTCTTGGTCATCGTCGACGCGTTCGCGGCGGCATCATCGCGGTGTTCCGTCGGCATGCGTTCCACAGGGTGTTAAATTCTTTTCCGTTGTTTCTTTTTCGTACGTTCGTGACGTTCAGACCGACGCGCGCGTGACGTCGCGTCGCAAAGTGACGAACTCGTTGCTTTCAGCGTTTCCGAGACACGAAACGGCGAACGCCAATCACCGACGAACGACCGTCGTCCAACGAGCGTGTATCGCCCGAGTTGAATGAGGCGAAATCTTCCGAATTGGTCTTCGCCGTCTGGTGCGCGTCGCGACGTTGCGCATCGGTGTCGACGCACGAAAAGTCGCCAATTGAGTGAGTGTCGCGTTTCGCTACTCGTCGCGCTTCTGCTGCTTCTCTTCGTCGTCGTCCCGGTGACGGCGACGACGATGCGACGCAACCCGACTCACAAGACGTGGTGTCCGTATGATTGCGATGAGACGACGCGCGAAACGTCGCGGCGCGTCGCGCGCTCGTGCGGAGGGACGATGATGACGAACGGTATCGGTGACCGCTGCGATGCGTGCGCCCACGCGATGCTCGTCGCGCCTTACGACCGCGCGTGGCGGGCGAAAGGCGGCGTCGAGTTCGTCGATCCGAGAGCGTTGTGGGCGTGCGGGCTGGCGTCGGTGGGACGGATGGAGGATGCGGAGGAGAGGCGAAGGGTGGTTGCGTTCGGCGCGTCGTGCGGATTTTTCGCCAAAGGCGCCGAAGGCGTCGCCCGAGCAGCGCGAAGAGCGGCGGCTGGAAGACAGAAGATGGAGCGACGCGAGGGCGAGGGCGAGGAAAAGATGATGGGGAGAGAGAAGGCACCGAGGTTGTACGTGTTCGGAGAGAGCGGGGGGAGGCGGACGCGATCGGTGTACGTCGGCGGCGCAACGCGAGACAAAACACTTTGATGAAACGTCATATTGGTACGTTATCATTTTTTGGCTATAGAAAGAAATGCACGTCGATCGATCGCTCGAGAAATCAGCATCGGCGGCTAAAAGGCTAAATTGTTTGCAATGATTATACAGAGAAAGAGAGAGACGAAGACGCCGTCGTCGCGCGTTTCTTCACGCCTTGGTCAGAATGCGGTCCGCGACGGCTTTTTCCATCGGCGACGGGTCGCGTGCCCTGGCGCGAATCGCGCTTCGCAACTCTTCAGCGAGCGTTGAGATGACGTTTCGTTCGTTCGTATCCGCTGCAAATTGTCCACTCGGCATGTATTTAGCGAGGACGTGCTCTTCGAGGTATCGAACGTCTAAGGAAACCTGCTGAAACGCAAACTTGTTGGGAAACGTTTGGCATCGAACGCACTCGGCGTACGTCTTTAGTACCCTCTTGATGACCGCGCACATGACTGAAGATTGCGTCGACAAGATGGACGACAGTGCGCCGACACCGCTTGTGGCCGGGGCTTCGAGCTCGCCAATGTCTAAAATTTGTGAGCACTCGCATTCGATGACGGCCAAGTCCCCAGAGATGTAGTCGGCGAGTGGGCGCGGCTCGCGCGGCTCGCGCGCCTTGTTCCAATCCACGGCGGTGAGCGATTTACGAATCATAAAGCCGATTCGCTGCGCGCTCTGCTCCACGTAACACATCAGCAACACGTCAGACGCTGATTTGCACATCTTTTTCGTCTCTTCGAGATCGAAACCGGCACCCGTTGCAGCGGAAGCGGGAAACATTTTTGCGAGAGATTCCGCTATGTGCACAGTGGCAGACGAATGTAAAAACGAACACAACCGCATGCACACGAGGATGAAGCTCGGTGGCGGCGGGACGTCAGACGCGAGAGCCTCTGCGGTCGCGACCGTGAGCGGTGTCCGCAGTGGCGGCGGATTCGGTACGGGTTTCGGCGAGATTGGTGAACCCACCACGAGACGAGCGACCGTCGAGTGCACCAACCCGACAAAGTGACCGTGAACCATCGACGCGAACTCCTCTCTCCAGCTCGAAATCAAGATTGGACGCTCGTCCATCAAGGATTCCACGTCGCCTAGTAGCGCGTGCACTCCGGTGAGCAGCGCATCCGAAAGCGCGATGAAGCGTTGCAGGAGCAATTTGTCATCCGATTGAGAGCTCTTTACCGTTGAAACCGTCTTGGCTGCATCGCTCGCAGCGTTCAGAGCGGTGAGCAGATCGCGTTCGAGACAAACGAACGCGGCGTTCACACGACTCCTAACTGATTTTTCAATAGTCTCCATCGCCCGGTCGCCCAGTCGCGCCTCGGGTATGGAGCGGTGGATGGCGGCGAGATCAGCCGCCATGGAACCCATCGCGCACATGAGCTGCTTGACGTTCAACATCGATTTCGAAGCGTCGATGATGTCCGTCTTCTCTACGTGAGGCGAACACACTTCGCGAACGAACGCAAAGTACTCCGCGAACGACTCTTTTGTGAATCGAACGAAGAAATCACGGGATTTTTCGGCGTTTGGAAACAGCGTCGAAAAAGACGCTGACGCTTCGTCAAACTCTGCGAGAAACGCCTGGTTCAACGAGCTGATAAAGTCCTTCAGGTTCATCCTCGACGATTCATCCTCTACAAAATACGCCTCTCTCGACGTCTCGATTACGCGCGTCAATATACGCTTTCTCGCGAGCATAAAATCTTCAACGAGCTCGTCTTGCGACACGTCGAGCGCCGATAACAACTCCAAACAATCCTGCCCCGACAACCCGAACGGCGCCTCTTGTGAGTCTGTACCACTACCTACAGCAGCTCCGACATCATCCTTTACACGCATCGTGCTCGATCTCGCGTGCACCTTGAGCTTCTCCACAACCTCACCCACGCTGCGTTCGCCGCGTTCCCGCGCCATCGCAAATGCCTTTGACGACGTCTCCGCTCGGCCTCCCACCGCCTCTAAAACCTCCCTCGCCTCGACGTAGTCCATGATGACCCGCTTCGCATCGACGCCCTTGACACTGCGATTTACACTTTCGCCATCATCCACCAACTCTTCGAGCGCTCGAACGCTCGCCAACGACGAACTCAACCGTCCAATCAACCCCCGCGCGCCTCGCAACTGTTCCACGACTTCCCTCCTCGCCCCCAATCTCGCGTGCGTCTCCTCGCTCAACGCCGACGCTTTACCCGCGCGAACTTTTAACTCATCCAACATTGTCGACATCTCCCCCGCGCATCGTTTCAGCGCGCTCGCCGCCGTCGCTGCTTGGATGAATTTGCCATAGTTGTCGTAGACGAGCATCTGCGACTGCGACTCGATCCGTTTAAGTTCCGCCGCGAGCGACGCGTAGACGTCGTGTAAACCCCCAGCGTCGAGGTCCTGGAGCATCGAGGTTACGTAGTCGTCGACTTTGAACGTCGCTGCGTCGAGATCGGTGGACGTCGACGTCGTCGGGTTGGTCGAGCCATTGATGCTTTCAGAAACGTGTTGACGTCCTTGTCGTTGTCTTCGTGTCGTTGTCGTCGCCGCGTCACCGTCGCGTTCGTCACCGACGTCGTAATACGACGATAACAACGCGCTCGCACGGCGGCCGCTCGGTGGTGTCGGTCGAGACATGGGTTCGCGGCGGCGGCGGCGGCGGCGACGTATGCCGTTTGAACTATTAATTGACTTCAGTCCACGACGCGCGCGTTCGCATCGCGCATTCGAGCGACGAGAACGAGAAAGACGAAGACGACATCGCAGGGGCAGACGTGCGACTGATCGGCCGACCGATTGATCGCTTGAACGGATTGATCGTGCGCGAATAAAAGGACGACCAGATTGATAATCACAATTCAGGGTGAACATGGACAACGATAAGACGACGACGACGTCGACGACGCGAATGCCGACGAACGGCAACAACGCACCGACGTTCGGAGATGATTGGCAACAGTTTGCTCGCGAGGCGTCGTCGGCGTTTGAGTCGCTGACGGCAAACGCGTCGGATCTCGTGCGAAGTGCGTCTGCTCGAGCTCAAACGTCCACGGCGAGCATGGCTCGGACGGCGTCCAACGCCGCCGCGGACGCCAACGCCGCGGTTCGTGCGCTGAGTAGAGAGCGGGTGGTTTGGTTTTTAGCCCTCGGTGGTACGAGCGCGTTCTTTTACACGTTGGCGTTTGTTGTCGGGGTGCCAACGTTGCCATTTGCGCCGGCAAAGTTTGGGTTGTGTTTTTCGCTCGGGAGCGCATGTTCGATTTCGGCGGTGGGCGCGTTGCGAGGCGTGAGTGGACAGTTGACGCACATGACGACTGAGGAGAGGCTACCAGCGTCGGTTGCGGTGGTTTTGACCACGTTTATGACGTTAAGGGCAGCGCTGTGGAATCATTCTTATGTTATGACGGTGTTTTGGAGCGTTTTACAAACCGTTGCCGTCGGTTATTACCAGGTGACGTACTTTCCGTACGGAGCGCAAGGGGCGAGAACCGTGGCGTCGGTGGCGTATCAGATTGCGCAACCGGTGTGTGGTGGGTGCTTCCGCGCGCTTGGTATCGGGGCCAAGGAACGATCGAGCGTGTTGCCAGTGTAGTTCTATATACTATTAGAAGATATGATCGGTCATGCGTCGCGTCCTCTATTCAATCCGACGGCGAAGCAAACAACGCCAAACACGGCGACTCCCGCGATCGATCTCGCGATTATCACGTTGGATCGGGACGAAATGGTCCGCGATGACGGTAAAACATCTAAATCTATCGTCTGGATGAAATCGAGGCACGAGCCGTGACCAGCGGTGGATCCTGATCGAGCCACCGTTTCGGCGCGCTCGTCGATTGGACAGCCCAAATCGACGAGGAGTTTCAGCGTCAGGACGTCGCCGTTCGCAGCGGCGGCAACGCAAAACTCAGCATCGAATCTGAAATTGACAAACATTTTACAAACGTACTGGAGCATGTCCAGGTCGCCGTGGTGCACCGCCGCCAGCGCGACGCGGGTCACTTCGCTTGCGCTGAGCGCTTCGCCTAAACCGGCGTTCTCTGTGACGTACTTCAAACAGTTCAAATATCCGCCCCCGGCGGCGAGTATGGCTGCGTTTGCGCGCACATCAGCGCCTTGCTCGTGTGCGTACTTTAAACAACGCAAATGTCCGCCTCTGCACGCGAACATTGTGGTGTACTCGTCGATGCTCGTTTTAAAAAAGTGCTGTAAACATTCCACGCGACCGTCCACCGCAGCCTGAGCCGCGGACAAACTGTCGTTAAAACCAGCGATCCCCCGGTTCTGAAGATAGAAGAGAATGCTAAAATTTTGCGCTCGCGTCGCCGCTCGCACACATGCGGGAGATAAAATACACCCTCGACGAACGCACATTTTCAGAGCATCCAGATTTCCAGTTTCGATGGCGAGAAGCGGCAATTCATGAAAGGAGAGTTGACCGCGGTTCTTGCAAGATTCATCGATGATAGCCTCCAATTCACTGTGCGTCCCGGTAGAGAAGACTTCACAGACGCGCGCAAAGTCGGTTCGCATGCTCGATGCGTGCGTTTCTGAGGAAAAACCATAATCCCCGACGACAAGACATTGTTACAAACGTCATTCACACTTGAATATCTTTATTTAATCAAACGTAAACTTGTGGAACGGACACGCCTTTTCTAGCATGGCTATGGTGATGGCGCGCGCGTCGAAACCGTCATCGCTCGCCTCGCTCAGCATTTTCACTTGAATGCTCTGAGATCCCGATGGATCCTTCTTACACTTGATTCGGCCCGTCGCGCGAACGTACGCCACCGCTCTCGCGCCTTGCCCGACTTGTTCCACCTCGGCGACGACATCGGCGCGGATTTTCCCGACATCTCCCGGAGCGGCTCTGATGACAACTGGTGCCTGGCCTTCTTGCGCCAAGAGAACCTCACACATGACAAAGTGCAGCGGTTGGAAATTCCCGCTGTCGTCCTCAACAAAAGATGAATCCACACTCTCATCTCCGCTTGAGAGCTCGCACTCGGTGAAGAACGATCCCTCCACCACGGTGGTCACTAATCTGTCGTCGCAGCGCCGTCGCCTGTACGACATTTTCTCATTCACCCACATCTGAATCATCTGCCTCGCCAGCGCGTGCTCGCCCGGGAGAGCAATTTCGCCAAACGGAATGCTCACATCAATTTCCCTCGGATCGGCAAATGAGCGCTCCGGCGTCAGACGCGGGGCGAGATAGTCGACGTGAAACCACCTCGCATCGGCGAGCTCGGAGTCTATCGTCTTTGGTACCGGAGGCATTTTCAGAGGTCCCAGTCTCACGGGTTCCACCGCGGCGCGAAAGCCAATCATGAGTTGGTTTGGAAACGGCCACGGCTGACTCATCACGTATTCCACGCTCGCGGGCAATAGCTCAACCGACGTCTCCTCTTTCGCCTCTCGCACCACCGACGCCTCGAGACTCTCCGAAGACTCGACGAACCCAGCGGGAAGAGAATAAAAGTTCTTCGGCCACTTTGCGTTGCGTCCGAGCAAGACGTAGTTGCCACACGTGATGAGCGATAGACAACACGCCATGAGCTCTGGATACACCGCTCCGCGACACTCGACGCATACCGCCTTTTGACCACCTTTTACTATTCGCATCTTTGACCCACACGATCGACAGTACCTCTGTTTCGCCGCCCATCCGGCGAGCGACGCACCGTTCGCGGCGATCGCGGCGTCCGACTCATCAAATGCACGCGCGCTCGCTGATTTCACGTTTACCATTTCGTACGAGCTACGACTCGCATCATCCGTGTTCCCCAACGCCTCCTCGAACGCCGCTCGCAGCGTCTCACCATCGACACCAAATCGTTTTTCACCCTCTCTCGGCAGCGTCACGGCAAACACCGCCCGCGAATCTCTACCGACGTCTCTTCCAACGTAACACGCGTCGCCGCCGTCGAAACGCTCGCCGCTGCGACGCCCCAGCGCCGCCGTCACCGCCTGACACCGCGCGTACGCCAACGACGACGACGACGCATCATCGACACCGCACATCACCCGCGCACCTTTCGCGTCGCACAGAAACACCACGGCATCCTTCTCGTTCGCGATCCGTCGCGCGTCCTCGGCGCTCATGCTTTTTCTACGCTCTGAGTCGCGATCAAAGTGCGCCCCCCCGCTCGCGTCGTACCGAAGCGTTCGCCGCGCGACATCGACGAGAGGTGACGATACATCCATCACACCCCTGTTTCGTCCGCCGCCGTCCCGCCTTCCCGTTGTCGTCGACGACGACGACGACGACGATTTCCCTTTTGAATCCGCATCCGCCCCGGCGCCGCTCACCGCCCCGCGCGTCGTCGCCAACCGCGCGTCGCGTCCGCACCACCGAGGGTTCGACGCGGAAAATTTCCTTCGCGTCGCCGCCGCCGCCGACAACGACGACGACGACGAAGATGCGAGTCGCGGTCGCGTCGCGACGGCGTCGACGCGCATGCGGTAAAAAGCGCGCTTTGAAGTAACGACCGCATCAGTGCGCTACGCGCGGGTCCGCGCCCGACACCCGACGGTCGACACGCGGACGAGGCTGACGGGGGGTTGAGAAGAGAATACTTTCTTCGACGACGGCGAGACGACGACGCTGCGAGCGACGTGGGAGCGAGCGAGGGGAAACGTCCTAAAATTGAAAATCAAAAAATGGCGAAAACGACGACGACGACGACGACGGGTGAGCGCCGCGCGGCCCGGGGGAAACCGACGGGGGCAGGAACCGATGGCGACGACGACGATGCGAGGGACGTCGTGTTATCTCTCGCGGCGCGTGCGATTCTTTCGGGCGCGGATGGGGTGACGGCGCGAGAGGTCCGTCGGATGCTTGACGACGCGACGTGCGTGAGAACAAAGGGAAAGGCGGCGCGCGGTGGAAAGAGCGATGGTGCGGGCTGGATGACGGAAGAGCGGGTGTTTGAGATACTGTCGACAGCGGTGGAACGGAACGATTGGATTAAACGCGCGGCGAGCGAGGAGGAGGCGACGTCTCCGGCGAGTCGCGGAGGCGAAACGGGAAGAATAGTCGGAACGGCGGGGCGAGGCGGAGAGGTAAAAGGGAAGAAGGATGCGATTCGAAGCACGGTTTTTGATTTCGCTGGGCGGGAGTACAGGCCGCCGAGGTCTTGGTTGGGTTCGGCGCGCGGTGGAGGCAAGTCGTCGTCGGCGAAGCGCAAGAGGGCACCACATTCGAGCGTGCGAGACGTGTTGAGAATGTGCAACGTGACGGCGACGGATGTGGATGGTGATTCGTCCGGGGTGGCTCACCCGGAGGCGGCGGCTTCGCCGGAGAAGCGGAAGCAGTCCAAACCGGTCAATGTGCTTCTCGATTTGGAGGAGAAGGACAAGAAGAAACGTGAGGAAAGGGCGGCGCTCGCCGCCGCAGGTGGGAAAAAGTCGGGCGCGAAAAAACCACCAAAGGCTAGGAAAAAGAAAGATTTGGCGAATGAAAAGGCTGGCGATCACCTGGCGCTGGTGAAATGGATTGGAGATGGGAAGAAGGATGGCGTGCGGAACGATCGGACGTTTTACGACGGCTTTAAGCGCGACGGAGTGACGTACAAGCGCGGAGATTGTATCTACTGCCTCCCTGAGCACACTTCTGAGGACATGTATCTCGCGCAGATTCAACGATGCTTTCAAGACGAGGGAGGCTCCATGATGATGGAGTGTTGCTGGTTCATGACGCAAGACGAAGTCCGCGCTTGGGGCGGCGTCCTCTCGCCCGACACCCCGCCGGAAGAGATATTCCTCGGTACCTCGGTCGACGTCAATCCCATCGCCGCCCTCGAGGGTCACGTCAACGTTCTCACCTACGCCGACTTTGTCTCCAGCGCTTCCACCGCCGCAGCCGCTGCGAAGAACAACTCTGATTCCGTCGACCGGATGCGTTTCGCTCGCAAATGCTACGTGCCCACCCACGGGTACGATCCCAAGAGCAAAAAGTCGGCGCATCGCAAACCGGGAGTCTTCGTCGATCTCCGTCGCGATCCATCCACCGGTTTCGTCGTCCAATGGCCCGCGGAGAAGTCGAGATCGAAAGCGTCTAAAGTCAAGCGAAAAAAGTCGTCGAGGTAGACGGCGCTCTCTTTCTCGCGCGCGCCGGCGGCGCCGGCGCGTGTAAACGTGTAAACAAAAACGCACCTTTCTATTCCAATATATGTTCAAACAGTATGCCCATCGCACCCACATTTTTTTCCCGCCAAAACCAATTTTCAATTTTCAAAAAAAAAGATGAGTGGTTGGAGCGATGGTTGGATCGAGCGACCGCGGCAGAGACGGACGACCCGACCCGACCCGACCCGACCCGATCCGATCCGATCCGATCGCTACGGACGGATCCGATGACGATGACGACGACGACGACGACGACGACGACGCGCGCGCGTTTCACGTCTCTCGGACCGGGTGAACACGTCCTCGGGTTCGGGCTCGGGTTCCCGGCGATCGATGCGTCGCGGGTTACGCTATTACATTCGTCGAGTGATGATGATCCGGCGACGGCGACGGCGACGACGACGACGACGGTGGCTGAAGAAGAGCGCGCGCAGCACCAGCAACGCCCGCACGGAGTCGTTTTCGATGCGCAGAAGGAAACGACGGCGAGTCTCGGTCGGGCGCTGGGTGAGCTGTTGATGGAGTGCGATGTGTCCTATCTGTGCGTGACGTCGGTGTGAAAAGAACGACCGACTCGAGTTTTCTTTTTGCTGCGCTTTGATTTGCTTCTTCTTCTTCTTCTTCTTCGACGGGCGCGCTTTTGATTTCGATTTCGTTGCACGGGTGGTTGGATAACGCCGTGGTTGCGGGCACGGAGAAAACAAAAAAGACGCACGCGACTGACTGGGAAGGGTGGCGAATAATTTGATTTTACACGACGCGAACGTAGGTCGAGCACGCTTTTGTTTGAGCGAGGAGTGGATCGGTCGAGCGGACGAGACGACGAGGCGAGCGAAGATCCAGTGGCGGCGGCGGTGCGGGCGTACGACGAGAGATGTTTGGATGTTTCAGCGTGCGCGACGCTGCCGAAACCTGTGTTGTTGATGAGGGCGAACGAAGCGGTGGGTCAGATAGGAATGGGGGCGCGCGATGCGAGAGACGAGATGGATGCTGGGGATGCGAAGGAGAGACGCGACATCGCGGATTGCGACGGATTAGCCGTACCGCAGACGCTCATGACTACGACAGAGTTTGTTGGTTCGATAGACTGCGAGGCCTTGGTGACGGATTTCATTCGTTCAGGCGAAGATATTCTTGAGAAAGCAGAGTCGCTGATGGAAACTGGGGGTGATGATGACCTGATGGAGCAAGTATCGGTCGGCGAGCTGAGAGATTTCGCCTCGAGATGTGAAATTCTCCGAGAACGAGGTCTCTTGAACCGAGTCGATAAGAGTCATCTCGTCGTTTTCTTAACCATGCTCGAACGTATCGCGTGTCATTCTAGGAAGACGATGATTGAAGTGGACGACAAGTTTCGAGGCGCAAACGCCCAGATGGTACTCAAGGCTGTAGAAGCGCTCGGAGCGTACTTTGTGATACTGTCGAGTGCCGACATGCCAAAGCAGATATATCGAGAGGAAGCGATTGACACCATGGTTGAAGTTCTGCGAACACACCTCATTCAAAATTACTTTGTGTTTTACGATGCAAGTTTGTGGAACGTACATCGAATTGGAATCGATGGCGACGGCACAGCTGGCGAAGGCGGCACGACGACGAGCACCAAAACGTCATCCTCTATGAAGCCCAAAGCGCCGGCGACGACAAGTAGATCTCACGACTCGGGCATCAAAATTGCAAATGCATTAGGGGCAAAACTTGGTGTCTGTCTTTCAAGGCTTTCAAGCTTGATCGGCATTCTTACGCTTCCGGATGCGACGGTCTTACTGCTAACCACGCTGGCATTTTCAGCGTTTTCGATTGAAAACATCAACTTTGTACAAATCAAAGCTGTTGAGCTCGTTGTGAGCGTGTTCAACCAATACGGCGAGCATCGCTCATTCATTATTGATAACATCATTACATCTTTGTTGAAGTTACCCGCGGAGGGCCGTGGTGTACGTAGTTTTAATGTTCCTGGTGAGGACACCATGCAGATTCAAGCGCTCATGGCGCTACTCATGAAATGCTTGCAGACTAGCGTTGAGTTCATCGAACAGCCTCTCAAGACTCATCAGAAAGCTACTGATGAAGGGGTTGAAGGCAAAGGCCAGCTTATAGATGTGGAGTCTCGCTCTTTCGGAACTGCATTTTATTGGACAAACTATTTTTGGAAGGATTTATTGACACGCTGGCCGAAGGTAAAAGCCGCAGAAACCGAACGGCAGATTCGATCAACGATCAGCAATGCGCTATCGGACGCTCTGGAATGTCGAAATTTACCCGAATGGCCTGTATCGAATCTATTAGTATTAAACTTGGCGGGACAGCTACTGGGCAATGCAGGTTTGCAATCTAAGGATGCAAAGATGCGCGAAGTCGCACTTGATTTCCTTGGCCAAGTGGCTCTTCGACTCAAAGCAGACGCAATCTACGTGGCAAATAATAATTACTGGGATGAGCTACCGAATCAAGACGATATGGATTTTTCGTCGTCTGAAAACTGGCTCGATCGCGCGGCCATGTTTGCCTACCAGGACGCCGCTCGGGTCGGGACGCAAGTCGATGCCACAACCAGTGGAACCGAAATGGTCCTTCGCGGTAAAGCGAACGACAGCTTATTTGCGATGGAGTCCATATTAGTACGCTACTTGGCCGAAAACAATCGCAAGTCGACGTCCATAACGTCAGCAGCGCCACCATCCCAGAAGCACGCTGGAAACAGCGGTACTGATGCGGAGACAGTGACAGATTTGCCTGTAGCCACCCTTCACACCGCTGCGTTTACGTATCACATCGCACAATACGCTCGCGATGCAGAGCGAGCGGGGACTGGATTCAGGCAAGAAATGATACGCGGGGGATCTAGGACGATGTACTGCGCTCTGCACACGGCAATGATGCGAGTTGCGCAGTCTTCTGATAGCACACCTTCTGCGTCCCAAGCGCAGTTGCCGCGAGAGCTCGCCAGGTCACTGTGCGTCCACCTAAATGCGCACAGGCCTCTTTCCAGGCAACTCGATGTAGTCATTCAAAGGATCACTGCCATGCTCGACGATGCGAGCTCTTTAGTGCGCACTGCGGCGATGCGAGCCATAGGTGGCATTATCAATGAAGATCCAGCACTTTTGGAGTCGCCGCAAATCATGCAGGCCCTGAAGATGAGACTGAAAGACTCTGGCTCCTCTGTCCGTGCAGTCACTGTTGATGTTGTCGGCCGGCAAATCGTCAGAGACGTAACGTTGGCGAGGCACTATTACAAACTTATCGAAGATCGCATTTCAGATGTAGGGATTTCAGTACGCAAGCGAGTCATCTCGACGTTCCATGAATGTCTCCGAAACCCTGACTTCCCATATGCGGAGATGGCTATGAAAGTGCTGGCATTTCGAATTATGGACGAAGAAGAAAGTGTGCGACTGCAAGTTGTGAAGATTTTCCGTGAGCTCTGGTTTACGTCGCTAGAATTCGAAGGCGACGTGAGTGATGATGAAGTGCACGCGCCGTATGATGAGGACGACAGAAGTGTAGAAGTGAGGGAACATCATGTCACAGATTTGACAGAAACGAATTCAATTAACGGTGACATCGGGGTCTACGAAGATCCTTTTGCCGCGCGGACGAGACAGATCGTATCCGTAGCTTGGGATATACACTGCCTTGTGTCAAGGAGCGGCAAGCAAAAAATTCCTCTTCTACCGACGTTTCCGCTTGTTATCATCCTCGACGGCGTATTGAATCCAAGCGAAGACGAAAAGCTAGATATATGGGTAAATGTCCAAGACATGCAACGTATTTCGCGTCGTGTCTCAATGTGCATGCTACACGCTCTCATAGAGAGCGAAGCCGAGGAAAACGAGCGTGCACGACATGCTCTTGGAGATGGAACTTCGGAAGATGGAGCTCTGACGCGCGTTGTTGCCCTCAATGAAAGATCTGTAACGCCCATGAGCGTCAAGTATGCTCTTGGTTTGCATATATTATCTTTAGTGGACCCATGCTTATGTCTACCCTCGCACGACCCTACGTATTTTGCGGCGGCAGTGCAACCTTATCTCAAACGTGTGGATGATCACACTCCACATGTTTCTGAGAAACTTCAGTGTTGCATGTCGATAATGTACACTGTAGCCAAACACGCTGGAGGATTGCCACTGAAAATAGCAGTCGAAATGGAGCGAGATTTACGCATATTACTTTTGCGGCATCACGATAAGGCTGTCATTTTCCACGCGTGCAAGACACTCTGCGCAATTGCGGAGACTTCACGCGTCAGAGATATTAAGGAATGTGGAACCATCTCTATGGTGAAGCGGTTCGTTTCCATCGCAGTCGAATCAATTTCTTCGAATGACCCGTTAGATGCGCATCATAAATCACACTGTGCGCGAGCTCTCTACGTTCTTGGGAATATTTCGCGCTTCGGCGCCGATGTCATCGACGGAGCGTACGAGAAAAATGACTGCGACTTTTCCACCAAGGATCTTCTTCGAATCTTCCGTAAGGTTCTCGAGAAGCAAACAGCAGAGGAATATGAGTTAACGCGCAGCGCCCTTGGTGCATGCGGAGATCTATTCGTGGCACGTCCGGAACTCATGTTCAACAGTGAAGGAGGATTTGGCAAGGGAAGTTTTGATCCCATCATGCGAGCCGCGCTCGCGCCGAGCGCTGAGCGATCACTTAAGGAGCAAGCTTTATCTAATCTGAGTGAACTCATTCGTGAAGAAGAGTATCGTATGTCCTCCGTGTCTCAGACTGATTTAGGTGGCGAGTCTATGCTCAAGTCTGCTCAGAAGCGTGCGAAACAGTCAGAGAAGCTCCAAATAGTTAACGGTCAGGCTGATAGATCTATCGCAGGTGGGATTGCACAACGGTATTGGGATGATGTACTCAATCTGTGCATTGACACGGCGCACAGTGTTCGCCTACGCAGTTTGCACCTCGTTGAGTTAGTGTTGCGTCAAGGTTTGGTTCACCCAGCGAGCGCCTTTCCTATGCTCGTGGCTCTTCAGATAGATCCGGTTCCGAGCGTCAAGCGCCTCGGCAAGAAACTCTTGAAAGTGCAACTAACTAGGCACTCCGACTTTTTCGAGCAACAGCTCACGCAAGGCGTTGAGACTGCATATCTGTTCAAAAAACGACTAGAAACTACGATGCGAAGACGTGGCGACGAGAAACCATCGGTCACGATTACCGCCGCCGATGGGTTTGTGTTTGTTTACTCTTTGGTTAACACAGGCAGAACTTCACGTAATGCCTTTTTGAATACGTTGTTACGACGGTTTGAAACGTCCAGCGGGACCTCTGACGTCTTGTTTTTGAGGTTCTTGGCTTCACTCATCAGCGAACTGCCGTTCACGTCAGTCGACGAGGCCCTTTACGTCGTTTATCAGTTGAATCGAGTCATTTCGCTCAAGGGTGGCTTGCTTCTAGAACGCCTCGAGGCGTGCGTCAAGCAAGTTTCCGATAAATCCGATAAAGCCGTCCCCGACGCAACGATGAAGGCGGAAGTTGAGCTCGCTTGTGCTTTAAGTGTCGCTTTACTTCTAAAATCCCATGTGAAGAGAGCCTACGATTTGTCTGATGCACGGGTTGCGTCATACATGCCAACGGAGGCGATGCGAAACGCAGAGCTCGTTCGATTTAATGACTCGATTAAATTCGATTGCGCATCCGTCGATGCAGTTTCAGGACAAAATATGGGCGCTGCTCGGCGTGCAATTCAGCAATTTCAAGACTTGATGTTACACGACGCGAGCGATTACGCCGACGATTCAACTCAACAAAAGGAGAAGAAGGCAACTGGATCTAAGAAGACCGAATTGACACCCGGCACGAGGACAGAGGGCTGCCGAGCCTCGCGTGTGATAGATGATGACGACGACGATGATGATGATGATGATGATGATGATGATGGACAAAAGGATGGTGAATACCTCCCGAAAATCCGCTCCGCTGGATTGACTACGGGTAAAAAACGGCCTATGCTGCGACAGCGAGAGCGATCTGTGTCCAAACGCCTTCGATTCGATGATTCCAATTAGTTTTCATAGTGGAAAATCTTTCCAGGAAATATGTGTACCGGTACATAGCAGGAGAAAAAATTGTCAATAGATTGAATACGAATGAGAAAAACCAATACGCGCTATTGAATGATGATCAAAAAGTCTACCTATCCGTACTTCGAACTTGATTCTTCAAATTATCTCTCGTTAGCGCGGGTTGGTTGCACTGCGCAGTTTGGCATAGCACACTCGACACGCCGGCGCGTACTTGTCAGCGCCGCCGACACTGACTACGCTGGTTTCATCGGCGACAATGCGTCTACTAAATAATGAAGGCTGACCGCAAGTCGCGCACTGCCCCTTCAATCTCGTCACCGAATCGCAGAGAGGTACGAGATCCAATACTTGACCAAACTTTCTCCTACGAAAGTCGCCGTCCAGACCAGCCACGTACACCACCTGCCCCAACATCTCAGCGCAATGCTCCACAAACGGCACTAAATTTGCCATAAACTGCGCCTCATCGATCGCGACGACCTCCGCATCTCGATGTAACAGCAAATCATCGTCTTGAAGCTCGTCGAACCCTCCAAGCGCGCAAACGTGAACGGCTCCGCCCATCAACTCCTCCTCTTCCGCCTCGCGCTCCAGCGTTCGACCGTCGTGCGTCATCAACGTCCCCCTTGCCCCGTCTCCAAACCGTTCCACATCCAACGCCGACTTGATCACGAACACTACGCGTCCGTTTCGTCGCTCTCGCTCCACTTCTCTCATCAACGCGCTCGTCTTGCCCGAAAACATCGGTCCAGTGATCAGGTGCACCGCTCCTCTTCCTCGACGCTCGCCTCCCTTTTCCGTCCATCCGCCCGTCCGCGATTGATCCGCGCACTCACCTTCGTTGTTCATAGTCGATTTCGTCCTCGCGCTCGTCGTCCGAGCCCGTTGGCGCGGTCGCGTGCGTTGACTACTCTTTTCAACGCTGAAATGCGCGGGAAACGGTGCCGCTGACTCAAGCGGCTGCGACGACGACGGCGGCGCCGATGACCCCATCGATGCGATCGACCGCAGAGTCCTCCAAGAAGATATCGCGCCGTGTCGTCTTCGCATCATAGTCGTTGTCGACATCCTCGTGGTGGACGACGGAGGCATGACACGCGTTTACGATGGAGCGACCCGACGGCTCAAGGGATGGTGACCCGTCGAATGCTCGTTGTCGGATTTGTTTACAAATCCAACACGCTTCGCATCGCTCCTATTGTTCGTTTTTTGGCGTTGAATCGTGTTTTTTACTTGTAAGTTGAAAAGAAATCGGAGATAAACGTTCTGGAAGTTTTCCTGTCAAAAATACCGGTACCGGTAGTTTTTTCGACTTTTTTCGAAATCACAAGTATCCTTTTTTCTGGTTAAGGGGTCGAATCGACCCCTTAACTAAGAAAATTGCGACCAGAAAAAAGGATACCGGTACCGATAGTACCGGTAGTTCCGAAAAATAACGGTAGAATACATCGTAAGGCCGATGAAGAGACAGCTATCGAATCAAAACATTTTCAAGTCGAACTCGGCACAACTTGAATTGTGGCCACTACACGTCGCTCTGTGCCTGCGGTTCGCGACACGTCCGTTGCGTAGCGCTGCGATAGAAGTCAGAAAAAATTCACTATCGGAGTGTTACACGCGAATATTTTAGAGCGTGCAGATGAGTTGTGAAAGTGAGCCCTGCTTGCGTGACATCACCAACCACGTAGTGTGCTCGAGCAGTGGGAATGTCTCCTGTGACACGCGCGCGCCTCATCCAGTTGTTGAGAACGTACGTGTCCATGATTCCATATCACACGGTGTACGTACGCCCAACGCATCTACTCAATATGAAGTTTTCAAGTCTCCTGCTCAGCGTGACTCGCACAAAACTTGTGCTTCTCAGGCAGGTTTGAAACAGAAGTTCTGTGTGCGCACGAAGGATGAGAAATTTCATGAGGATACTCTTCAACGGACAATCCTCGACAGTCTTTTAGAAGCTGAAGACGATCTTCTTCTTCATGGACAGGGATTCACTGACGTGCAGAGTGAAGTAACTTCAGCGATGCGAACCACGCTTGTTGACTGGCTCATAGAGGTTGCAGAGGAATATAGTTTGGTGTCAGAAACGCTGCATCTTGCTGTGACTCTCATGGATAGGTTTCTAAATATCGAAGACACTCCGCGAAAATCTCTACAACTACTTGGCATTACTTGTGTATTGATTGCTTCAAAACTCGAAGAGATCTATGCTCCTAGTGTCGCTGAGCTCTGCTACATCACCGACAACACGTATTCTGTGAAGCAATTGATCGCTATGGAGCGTACTGTTTTGAAGAGTTTGTATTATCGAGTGTGTCTCCCAACCTCAAAGACTTTTTGCAATATATATTGCGCTGCAATGTCTCTGGATTACGATGTCGAGTATCTTAGCAACTTCCTGTGTGAAACAACACTGCTCAGTACAGAGCTGTGTGTCTATCGGGCATCAATCAAGGCTAAAGCGGCGATTATGATAAGTTATGTGACGTTAAGAGGTAGAATATGGATTCCAGATAATGTGCGCACCGACTTGATCGATCTTGTCAAATGTGCACTAGGAATTATTCGATTTGCAGAGGAGAATGAATCGAACGCACTTCATGAAAAGTTCTCGGGTGATAAACTTCGACCGGTTACATTAAACCTGTCTGATGTCTCTTTTGAAGCCGCGCTCCAAGAAATTCGTAAATTTGCTCTATGATACTGTGCTTTACACCCTTTTAGACTAGAATTCTAGTATTTTGCGATACGAGCACCCTCAAGTACGTACTGCCAAGACTGTTCACTTTGATAGAATTATTGAGCATGTCGTTCACGAGCACCGAAAGTTGCGTTGTTAAACGTGCCTTGTAATCATCTGCGTAACTGTCCCGCATGAACAAAGCATAGGCAACGAGCATATCGAAATTCTGGAAATGTTTGTTCTCTCTCTCTAGTATACTCAGGTAAAACATGAGCACCTCCCGGTTCATTCCATGGCGGTCCTGTGTTATACAGTGGATAAACCGTTTCATTATCTCAGAATCAACGTGTAATGCGACCTGCGACTCGTTTCCATCTCTCAGACACTTACACAAACGTGTTGCGTAGAATATGTTCTCAAAAAGTAAAGTTGTCTGGCTCATATTTTTCGTATCAGAGTTCCTCAGCCTGCGTAGTAGATGTGCTGTGATGGGTGTTTGATGTTTGTCGTAGAACATCTGCTTCACACATGCTTGAGCGGCTATCATCAACCCTTGGCTACTGCTTTGTAAATTTGCATACATGAAGTTCATAAAAAGTGCAGAAAAATCATATAGAACGGTGCACAGTGCCGTGTGATTTTTATCATCAAATTTCTTCCATAACGTGTTCAACCACCGGACGAATGATTTAGTGAACATGCAGGCACAATGCACGTTGGCATAGCTCTTGCAGAAGCAAGGACCGTGCTCTTTGCATGTACTCATACGCATAAAGAATGCTAGAATCACCAAAATATTGCGAATTTGAATAACATATTCCTGTGTCTGATAGTCAACGTTGCCATCAACTTTCTTCAAGGCAAAACTTAAAACTGACTGCAAAGCATGTTGTTCAAAACGTTGGACAAACGAAAGAAATGAAAAATTATTAACTCTCTTAGTGTCCCTTTTCGAAGCGTTGTGCACTTGGTATTTTCCAGTGATGAAACTCTTGGCACACTGTCCAGACATGACATCATGTTGATACTTGCCATAAAAGCGCTGCACACTGGGCGGTTGATTCGTCCAAAGATGCATGACATTCCCAGTTCGATTGTTTATCGTAAGACGACAGCTATTACCGTCTTCTGATTCTTGTCCTTTGATTCTGTGGCACAAACATCCCATGACTTCCAGAATTAGGAATCCGATGGTACTCAGCTGTGGGAGCTTGAGATCTTGTGAAACGAGGATTATCAATTCATCGAAGTGGCACTTAAACATCCATTCAAGGTACAGTTCTGCTCTAGCAGACGAATATCCATCTTGATCGACTTCCGTGTTGATGCAAGCTACCGTGACATTGCGAAAAAGTGTGAAAACAAGTTCGAGCTCATTTATTTGCCTTAATTCGTTGCCAGAGTTCGCTTCCAGCCTCTGAAATGCGCCACAAACGAGTGACAAAATTACTTGGACAACGTCAAAATGATCTAGGATGGTATCTACAGCAGCCAGGACTTTCTTGTGGTTGAGCTTAAATTCAGGGCCCTCCTCAACAGGAAACGTTAGGAACACGAGGACTTTCAGCGCATGGAATACCAACTCGCTGTTATCTGGCTCACTCTTGATGAGCGGTATGATGTCCTTTGAAACAAAATTCCATGTGATCAGTTGATTTGCCGCATGGCGTTGAGACGAAGTGTCTGTGCGCAAAAAACGCTGTATATCTTGTAAAGCTTGCGCGCAGTATTCATCACATACATATGCCCCAGAGTTACCTGGTCGACCTACGTTCGACGCGAGGCTGAGCAAGTGCGATTCGTCGAATCTGTCCAACATGACGCATACAGTCGTGTATCTCCAGTCGCAGAGTTATCGTCAAGACTTGAGTGATCACTGCCGAAGCCGACGCAGCTGCAGACGTGACGTCTTTTCAAAAAATTTGAATTCACTACCGCAGTAGTTATCGCTGTACAGCTGCGAAAATGAAGACTTGCATGCACGTTATGGTGAATTTTACGGAAATGGTGAATTTTATGGTGCTCTTAGTCGGCGTAACAGTTAAGCCGTAACTACGATTACTACATTGCACTAGGAATCTTTAACTTCCTCGTATAAAGACAATTCCATAACCTATCATGTTTTACACCAAAATTTAGCGAAATTCGAAGCTTCCCCAAACGGGAAAAAATTATGATAGTACAAGTACTAGTAGATTTACGATACTAGTATCAAAAAGTATAAAATACGTATTTATCGACTCTCTAAAGCGGCGATAAATTTTTTCCCCGAGAAGCTAGTGTGCCGCCACTTAAATCTGTGCACAGGAATGGATATAGGCCGTACTCTTCTTATGTGTGTGGAAATGTAAGATGGGCCTTCTTCTGTCACACACAATTCGAAAGACACGTGCGCCCACCGTGGACTTCCACACATCTCGGCGCGCTGGGTTCCACCGCCAGTGGACCACTGGCCTATGCACACGTAGCGTCGGTCACTACGCGACATCTGAACACGTTCAGCGATGCACGACAAGAGGTGGGCTCATAAGATCGGAGCTACGACGGTCGACACAGCGTTCTGCAACGCCGAAGGTGACACTACTGCTTCAAGTGAAAGTTCCGAAGAACCTGAGCAAACTTGGATATCTTGGTTTTGTCGTTTGAAGGGTAATGAGTTTTACTGCGAAGTGGAAGAAGATTACATTCAGGATGACTTCAACCTAAGCGGCCTATCATCATTAGTCCCATACTATGACTACGCGCTCGATTTGATACTGGATGTGGAGTCACGTGAGCCTCTGAACGAGGAACAGCACGAGCTTGTTGAGTCCGCAGCAGAGATGCTATATGGCCTTATCCACGCTAGATACATACTAACGAACCGGGGAATGTCACAGATGTTAGAAAAATATAAGCAGGCGCATTTTGGACGATGTCCCAGATTTTTATGTAACAACCAGTCTTGTTTACCCGCTGGTACGTCCGACGTTTATCGAACGGCGACGGTCAAAATCTTCTGTCCACAATGTCAGGTGAGCTAGCAAGTTTCTATTTTTCGATTGTGCATAGTTGATGTTAAAATGATTAGGACATTTACTTTCCGAGAAGCAAGTATCAGGGAAACGTTGACGGAGCGTATTTTGGTACAACTTTCGCTCACTTGTTTCTCATGACATTCGGCCACTTGCACACAAGAAGGGGAACTAGCGCGTATACACCGAGGATATTCGGTTTCAAGGTTCGATAACGCGATTTATCATTTTTCTTCGTTTTTTGACAAGTCACTTAGATCCATAGCGAATGCAGTAGCAATCTTCATGTAGACAATGCCAACCATAAATGATATTCTACGTCAGTAGTACCATTTCATAGACCACGGTGGAAAAGGCGTAACGACCTAGCCCCATCACGTGCCAAAGTCGAGAAGCCGATCACGATCCCGTCTCTGAAATAACGGCTACGTAGAGGAAGGAGACTTTATGTGGCGGCTGCAATTTAACCTCGTCTCGTCTTGATCAGCATGTCAACGACACTTGGATCTGCCAGTGTACTTGTGTCCCCGAGTGTGTCAAGATCGTTCGTAGCGATTTTTCGTAGAATACGCCGCATGATTTTTCCACTGCGCGTCTTTGGCAAAGCAGGAGCCCAATGTATGAAATCAGGGGATGCAAACGGTCCTATGACAGTCCGCACACATTGAACCAATTCTTTACGAAGTTCATCGTTAGCATTTACATCACTCTTGACAGTGACGAATGCATAAATAGCCTGACCCTTGATTTCGTGATCAACACCAACGACTGCCGCTTCCGTGCAGTATTGATGCGACACGAGGGCACTTTCAACTTCTGCAGAACCGATACGGTGGCCAGAGACATTGATGACGTCATCGACGCGCCCTGTTATCCAGTAATACCCATCGCTATCTCTGCGTGCGCCATCCCCGCTCGCGTAGTATCCACTGAACGTTGAAAAATAGGCCGTTTCATACCTTTGATGATCTCTGTGTATAGTTCTCATGATCGACGGCCACGACCGCTTGAAGCATAGAAAACCTTCTGCTTCGCCAGATAACTCCTGACCTGCACCATCCAGAAGAACGGGCTCGATCCCAAAAAATGGCAGAGCTGCACTGCCAGGTTTTTCTTTGAAAATGCCGGGAAGCGGAGTGAGCATGTGGCCACCAGTTTCGGTTTGCCACCAAGTGTCGACCACAGGGCAACGACCCGAGCCGACAACATCGTGGTACCACCGCCAAGCCTCTGGATTGATAGGTTCTCCAACAGAACCCAAGACACGCAATGAAACTCGAGAATACTTGTTAACGAAATCATCGCCTTCGCGCTGTAAAGAGCGCAACAGGGTAGGCGCGGTGTAGAAAACCTGAACTTTGTACTTGTCAACAATATCCCAACAACGGCCGCAGTCTGGGTAACTCGGTACCCCTTCAAAAACGACAGATGTTGCCCCGTTCAACAATGGCCCGTATGTCAAATAAGAATGACCTGTTATCCAACCACAGTCAGCAGTACACCAGAAAATATCTCTTTCGGAGACATCAAACACATATTTTGTTGTGGTCGCTGCATAGACCATGTATCCACCTGTCGAATGGACTACACCTTTGGGTTTGCCTGTTGAGCCTGATGTGTATAACATGAAGAGTGGCCATTCGGAATCAGCCCAGTACGTCGCGCACTCCGTGCACATTTTGTTTACTTCTTCATTCCATGATTTATCTCTCGTAGGACTGAGTGCCGTTGAATTGCCCGAGATTCTATTGTTCAACAGGCAAAGGCAATGTTCAACTTTGAAGCCTGCTGACTCGCAGTGAAGCAGTGCTTCGTCAACGATTTGTTTCAAGTTGATGCTTTTCGGTCCTCTTTTGACTACGTCGCAAGTCAAAATGACACGGGCTTCGCTATCAAGAATCCTTTGACTTAAGGATTCAGCTGAAAAGCCACCGAAAACCACCGAGTGCACAGCACCGATGCGCGCACAAGCCAGCATTGCAGTGGGCAGTTCAAGTAGCATCGGGAGGTACACAACAACTCTGTCACCAGGTTTTACTCCGGCCAGGATTAGCCAATTAGCCAGCTTGTTAACCTCATCTCGGAGTTCTTTGTAAGTGAGTTCAGACTGTTCACCAGGTTCATTTCCTTCCCAGATGAGGGCAGCACTATCACCGAGCCCTTTGTCAATATTTGCGTCTACGCAGTTCCACGCCAAATTCGTGCGACCCCCGATAAACCAGGAGTTACTGACCGGACCACAAGAAGTGTCGAAATTACTTTCAAGCACCGCGTCCCATTCTTTTTCCCAAACGAACTGCCCCGCAATTGAAGACCAAAACTTCTCAGGGTCCTTTATGGAGGTTTCATACATTCTCTGGTACTGCTCAACATCCTTAAGACCTGCCTTAGGTTCGTAAACCATCTTTAACGAACGCGAAATACCAAGGCTTTAAGATAGACTGTTGATGGTGCGCGTATCACTCGTCCGCCCGTGTCGGCAACAGTGCTGCCTCGACGAACTGCCCCACTAAAGAGTTCAGCCAACTGACTCGCCAGTGACGGGCGTAGTGGGTAATAAAGAGTCACAATTTTCCAGATGAGTACTTTAGGAGTTGTACAAGTAAAGTACTAGTACAGTACAGGTAATAAGTACTAGTACTATCGATAGGTACTCGTACTAAGTACTAAGTAGTATCGATTTACTCCAAAACGTGACCGCTCATGATTCCATTGGACTTGTTTGGCACACAATATGATAGAAATGAAATTTCGAAAAGCTCTACAGTGTCGTTATGGGTACAGATTATGGCGTGTGTTTGAACAGCTGAGCTTTTTTTTCAAGTTCAACGACCGTTGAGAGTACGTTCCGTTTTGAAGCGAAACGCGCGAGTGACGAAAGAATCACTATCTGCGCTGTCAGCGTATCACGCAACCTTTGCGGTTCCAGGCGTCTGTTCTAGTGCGCGTTCCCCAAAGCATGCCCAGGTGCGTTAACTTGACGCGTTCTTGTCTCGTCGTTTGAAACCAAGTATCAGAGAGATCATCACGCTGCAGACCGGGCAGTGCGGGAACCAAATAGGTGCAGAGTTCTGGAAACAGGTACGTATCGTACGCAACTCGAAGCATTTGCGCTCTTGAACATTTCATCCCAGCTTTGTGCCGAGCACGGCATCGGTGCTGATGGGAGCTACGAGGGGAGTGGACTTGGTTTCAGAGATAGGAAAGACGTCTTTTTTTATCAGGTAGACGAACATAGATACGTTCCACGCGCACTGGTAAGCTACCAAGCGATCAGTTACATCGCCATAATATTTTTCACGCGTCTAGATGCTCGATCTCGAGCCCAGAGTAATCAACACAATCCAAAACTCAGAGCAGCGCCAGTTATTTAGTCAAGACAACATCTTTGTGTCATCACAAGGTGGCGGCGCTGGGAATAATTGGGCGAGTGGCTACAATCAAGCGGAGCAGTCGCAGGTATCGTCGCAACAACCGCTTACTATCAAGTTCGTTTTAACGAGACTAAACAGGAAGAGATCCTCGAAATGATAGATAGGGAAGCGGAGAGCAGTGATAGTCTTGAAGGGTTTGTGTTGTGTCACTCTGTAGCAGGTGGCACCGGTTCTGGAATGGGATCTTTCATCTTAGAGGTACCAAGTCTTTCACTCCTGAGCAAGCATGTGCTGACGTTGTGTCTAGTCACTCAGTGACCGCTTCAGCAAGCAAATAGTACAAACTTTCAGTGTGTTTCCAAACCAAAATGAGTCCAGCGGTGAGTTAAACCATCATGCAACTTTCACAGCTTTCATAAGGCCCTTCAGATGTCGTAGTGCAACCATACAATCTAATATTAGCTCTTAAACGGCTTATATTGCATTGTGACTGCGTAGTGACGCTTGACAATGCAGCACTGGACCGAATGGCAGTCGGAAAACTAACAGCTGACGTATCAACGTTCACGCTGACAAATTCACTGGTTTCGACAGTCATGGCAGCAAGCACCACGACATTACGCTATCCAGGCTATATGAACAACGACTTGGTTGGTTTGGTGGCGGTAAGATCCCCATCAGCTACACAAAACTTCTTTTCTAAATTCATTTCAGTCATTGATACCATCGCCGAAGCGGCATTTCCTCGTGACCGGTTACACGCCTTTCGATGTCACTGAGAAATACACGTGCGTACATCTCTGTTCATTGAACAATCTCCGTCTGACATATTTTAGTTTTCGAAACGCGACGGCCCTTGACGTCATGAGAAGGCTTCTGCAGACAAAGAACATGCTGATCACATCTCAGTCAAATGATGGCTTGCAGGTATGTCTGAACTTCATATTTAGTACATGCATGACGCGACAGCGACAGGGGAAATTCATCTCAGTATTGAACGTCATCCAGGGTGACGTCCAGCCGCAGCAAGTCCACACAGCCCTTCAGAGATTGAAAAGTCGCGCTCTAACGAACTTCATTGACTGGGCTCCAGTTAACATGCAAGTGCGTTCTTTTGGTTAGAAAATCGAACGATGTACTTATAGTGTTCTGTAAGGTTGCCGTCTCAAAGGGTTCACCGCTACATCAGAAAAGTAGAGGAATACGAGGATTGATGTTAGCTAATCACACGAGGTATACCCTTATTTTTTTCTCGTGGTGAAGAAAACTTAAATGAAGTAGTGTTCGAGAAATCTTTATAAGATGCGCTTCACAGTACGAGAAACTCATGCGCAGGAAAGCGTTTGTAGACCAGTATGAACAATACGGCGTGCTCAGTGTATGTCTTTCTACCTCGGGAATTCACTTGATATTAAATTTACTTTTTGTTTGTTTGGCAGGATGGCCTAATGGAGTTCCAAAACTCACATGAGCTTGTGACTCAGCTGGTTGACGAATATGCAGCATGTGAGATGGCAAGTTAAGTGACATGACGCGGCTAGAATCGCCGGCAGCAAAATTCATCTTCGCGGATCCAGTTTTTCCGTGAGGATTTGAGCATGTGCATGTATCTTGTGGATAAAGTCCGAACGTCAGCACGGCTGTCACGGATGGCAAGCTTGTGTACACACTTCAGCAAATACGCTCCATGGCTCATGGTGCGCGGAAACTCGTCTACGATGTGTACAAGGACTTCTAGAGTGTTCCGAATAGTAGCATAATCCCTTCCGCTAAGATAGCGTAGAGCTGCCTTCGTCAGTCTAATGTGCCAGTTGTAAGAAATGTTTAAGAATTCAACATGCGTCGCGCATTTTGAGTCCTGCCCAGCAGGCACTTTGAACACGACATTCCTCTCACAAAATTCCTCGAATACACTCCTCTTTCGCCACAGTGATAGCTGTACTAAAGTATGAGATAAAAACACACCAAAACATGTACTTTCGGCGTGACTCAGCGAGTTCATGATGGGTGCCATATTCTGAAAGAGCTTGTCATGGAAAATGAAACTGTTGAAGGACTCCATGCCGGCTTCGTGGAGTACTTGCACAAACTGAAAGGAGAAGACTGCATCCAGTTTTGATAAGCGAACTCGAGGTAGAATTAACTCATAGAGTACTGCAGAGCTTATGCTTTCGTTTTCATATTCTCGTGCCACAATTTGCAAAGATTGTATTAGACTTTGTCTATTTCTTTGCGTCACGTCTCTCAGCGTGCTGTACTCGTCGCTCAACTCTTTGAGTTTCCTTCTTGTGTCAGCTAACTGGTTTTTGATGTCATTCCCCGCTGTAGAATCGGAGAGAATGCTTTCAAAGCGACCAGCATCGGACTCTAATCGCTTATTTGCCTCATCATAGCTTAACGAAGGCACCAAAATCTCTTCCAAACCCCTCTTCCAAAACTGTTTGTGTAAGGAGACCGGAAGACTCACAGGGACACTCGGCGCAAAATATCTAAAGCGCTCATCAAAATAAGCAGATGTATCGTCTTCAGAACCCTTTCTCATCAGTGAGCCGAGAAGATATGCTATAAGTGTTCGATCCACAGACAAGCAGCATGGGCTCTCAAGTGCGCATCGTACAATATTCACGTATGCCATTCTACTATACACAGATTGAAGTAGTTGGACGTACTGAATGAACACACAGTGAGCATCATCATGACATTGGCTAATAAACTTGATTTGGTCACTAGACAGGTCAAATGCCACATTTTGTCGGCACGCAAGTAGTGAAAGAAGAAGTGTCACACAAAGTTGGTGGTCTCCAACCCGTGTATCCAACACGTGTTTGAGCCTCTTTTTTCGTTTTCTCACATCGGCTGCCGATCTCGATTGATCGTAGAAAGATTTAAGACGATCACCACCGCAAATTGACATCAATCTACTGTCGCTCAATTCATATTGTAAGTCTATTTCCGCGTTCTGTTTCACTACTTCCTTCAATAAAAGAATTTCAAAGTTATTGCCATGTCTCAAAGCAATTATTATGTGACAAACTATACTGCGCAAATCCACATGCTCGTGACATCTGCTCAGCAAACCAGTGAACTGACACAGCGAAGTATACCATAGCGCCATGTGCTGGCCGTCAGCCTTAATTTTCTCTCTCTTGCTAGACAATCGTTCGAGTATTTGGAACACCATCGCATTTAGTGAAAGCGAACCACAGTATCTCAGTGACTGAACAATACATTGAATCATATTGGGGTAAGCTTCGACTTGATCCAGAATAATACTGGAGCATAGGAACGGAAATGAGTTCATAAGTTTCCCTACTTTTCTGCCTAAGTCTTTCGCATTTTCATGCGACAATCTGCGTAGTATTCTGTGAGTTGCTGTCCGGGCACGTTCAGCTAAAGCCTTTTCAGCGCCAAACCTATGCTTTGAGATCGACGCCGCTTGACGAAATGCTAGAATCTTCTGTGAAAAGGATAATCTTTGCATCAGTTCTGTCGTCTTTGCGATGACCGTAGGATTCATCTTGATGAGGCCCAGCCCAGGGAAAACACAAGTTCCGATGGTAGTGTTCAGGCTCGTGTCTTCTAGATTGCCTACAATTAAAGACTCTATCTTGTTAATAAGCTTGTGAAAACGCCAGACATTTGATGCCAAGAGGGATCCGTATACGTGCATAGAGTTCATGAAAGTCAACGGATCTACGACCAGCTCAAGAGTGCCAAAATGTATGGGAACATTATGCACTTCTTCAAGTATGGACACATGATTTAAACGAGCCAACCTTCTCAAAGCGAGCGAAGAGCGTGCGAAGACTTGGCATTCAGCAGTGTACACCAACTTGATTAGTGCATCGATGCAACGTATATCACTTCGACTAGCGCCCTGATTTTTGTGAGGCACATCGTTGACAATCAAGTGTTTATATATGTGACCAAACGGTACGCTCAGGTCAGTCAAGACGTACTGGAAGAAACGAGCAGCTTCTAACGAGGAGCGAACTGATGCGAGTCGTAAAAGACGTCGTAGACGTAACCCAATTAGTTGCGTCAAATGACAGCTGGACGTGGCACACGGCATGAACTCTGAACTTAGTTTCTTTGCAGCACGCTCAGTTCCCATGTACGAGTATGTCAATTTCTTGGGATCGGTACTGAAAGTACCCGCTACATAGTAATCAGTAGTTACTGTTGGCGTGGCATCGTTCGGCTGAAAGTCTAATGCAGCACAGTCTAGCGATGCGTGACCTTCAAGATCTTCCAAGGCAGTATTGAAAAGCGTTGTTTTGTAAAGATCATCAATCTTCAGTTTCCATGCCTTCAACGCCGTGTCACTCAGGTTAATATGATCTTTATGTCTCTCGGTTGCTTCACTGGCCGGAAGCTTGCTGCCGTCATCACTAGTACTCAGTGTGTGTTGGGCAACTGCGGTAGTTGCATCACACACTTCATTTCTCACCTTTAGCATCCAAGTATCTCCTTGTATATCTTTTAGCCCGAGATTGGCATCACTTTTGACGTCACAGTCAACGGGTGAATCGTTGATGGCAGCACTGCTATGTCTAAGTCTTTGTATCGTGTCTTTAGGTACCATTTGCACTCACAACAAGCGCCTCCAGGAGCCGTATCTCAGCAGAGCGTTTACGTTTGTGGGGAGCACGCTTGTACGGGGTCACCCTCGCATCGATTTTGGCGACGCAACGTTTCTCGCTTTGCGTTCGTAGAGATAAATGCGTCTTTTGAGTACGCTTGGGCCAAACGAACCGCTCCTACCTCCTGAATTGCACCGGGAGTTTGTCAGACTACTTGTATAGGCTCAGGCCGAAGAAGAGATACTGATAGTAGAACACAACACTTTCCGGCCAAAAATGCACTATTTTCAGAAGATACTATCTTTCAGAAGATAGTACTTAATTTTTTCATAAAATTCCACTAACAAGTTAGTATCTCCCCATCGCCAAATTAGCCCATTTACCCGAAAAAATGCAAAAATACTGTCGATAGTACTAAAAAACGTCATCTATCTCCCCGTTGGCCTAAGCCCCTAAAAACTGACCAGAAAAAGCGATACTACGAGTACGAGTACGGAAGTATTATGTACTTTCGGGGAGAGAGAGACTCTTTCGGCAGAGAAAACACTGCGAGTTTCGAACTTTCCTCGCTACGCGTCGCACCGTGCAAGACGCGCAGTCACGCTCGGCAATTTGGTCAAAACCGGAGAGCGCAGCGTTATAGTAGCGAGGAGGGCACCCGTATCCGCTAACTTGCGCCTGTTCTTGTTTTCAAAGCTAGTTGTTTCACAGATGAAGAAAGAGAGGGGAATCGTCGGCAGAGGAGTCGGTTTAGGTAACACGTTCATAGTTTTTATCATTCCTAGTACCTAACGGATTACCCGCGTGTAAAGGGCTAGGATTTGGTTGTGGTTTCGGGGTTGGTTGGGGATTTGGTGGTATGCTTGTTTTGCACTGATTTTATTTCATATCTTCAACAGGCCTCTTGTAGGTGTGCCTGTGGGGATCCTTGGTCTCGGCGTTGGCGGAGGTTGCGGCTTGGGAGTCGGAGTTGGTTGGGGATTTGGTATCGGGCTTGGTAGCAAATATATCAATCAAGACTTCCAATTCAACGCAAAGCATTGAACGGTGTAAGCGTGTCATACTTCAAGTCGGGCTTTGAATGGTTTTACTTATTAAAACAGCGCAGTTCTATGGATTTGAGAGAACTTCAAGAGACTGTTGTTGCTTGCCCACAAGAGCAAGAGCCTGTGACGCAATGTGTGAAGCGGTAAGCCCTGCTTCGTTCAACTGGAAACTGTACGAGCCATGTTCGATCGGGTGATCTGGGAGAGTCATAGGTCGCATTTTCAGCCCAGAATCAAGAAGTCCATCCGTGAGGAGGAAGTGCATAACGTGTGATGCAAAACCACCGATCGCCCCTTCCTCCACGGTGATTAACACTTGATGTGACTTCGCAAGACGACGAATCATTTCAGTGTCAAGAGGCTTGCAGAATCTAGCGTCGGCGACAGTTGTCGATACTCCGAAATTTTCAAGGAGTTTTGCTGCTTCGAGGCAATTATTCGTTGCTGTACCATACCCAAGAAGCACAACTTCGGATCCCTCGCGTAACACTCGGCCCTTTCCGATGTCCAATACCATGCCTTTGTAACCTGGATTCAAGACTTTTACGCTTTCGCTTTCCATGTTCACCCCGACACCTGACCCCCGTGGGTATCTGAAACAAGAAGGCCTATCGTCAATCGCTAAAGAAGTTGCGACCATGTGGCAAAGCTCGGCTTCGTCCATCGGTGCCATCACTACCATATCTGGTAGGCATGCCATAAAGGTAACATCATATGCACCAGCATGGGTTGGACCATCCGCTCCTACCAGTCCCGCGCGGTCCATTGCAAAGCGCACCGGAAGCTTCTGCAACGCTACATCGTGCACTACCTGATCCCAGCCTCGCTGAAGGAAAGTTGAATAGATTGTGCACATAGGTTTCAGTCCCTCACACGCAAGTCCAGCAGCAAAAGTCACTGCGTGTTGCTCCGCAATTCCAACGTCAAATGTGCGATCTGCAAAGTACTTCTCGAAATGGTTGAGACCTGTGCCACCACCCATCGCCGCATGGACAGCAACAACTTTGTCATCAGCCATCGCTTCGCCAATTAGAGCATCCGCGAACACGCGCGTATAAGATGGAACCTTATCAGAACTTTTATTCTGCTCACCAGAGGCGAGATCAAACTTTGAGACACCGTGGTATTTGTCTTGTGCTTCCTCAGCAAATGAATAGCCCCGTCCTTTCTCAGTAACGATGTGGATTAGGACTGGTCCAACACTCTTTGTCTCTTTCACCTCCTGCAGTATGGCGATCAGATCTTCCAAGTTGTGCCCGTCGACCGTCCCTATGTAGTATATACCAAGTTCTTCGAATAGCGTTGAACCAGACCCACTGATCATACCGCGTGCATATTCATCTACTTTCGCAGTAACTTCTTGTACCGGGGCTGGCATTTGCTTTGTGAGAGCCTTCGCGGATTCACGGAGCTCTCTAAGCGGTCTGGAAGACTGTAACCGCGCAAAAGTTGATGAGAGTGCACCGACAGGATCTTGATTAAGGCTATTGTACTGCGTAGGAAGAGACACTTGCTGGTTGTCGTTCAAGATCATGATCATGTTTGTGTCAAGATATCCTGCATTGTTCATCGCCTCATACGCCATTCCTCCCGTTATCGCGCCGTCACCAATAATGCTGATGACGTGATTACTACCTCCTTGCATATCACGGGCAACAGCCATCCCAAGTCCGGCGGAGATGGAGGTGCTACTATGACCTGCACCAAAACAATCATATGGGCTTTCGCTTCTCTTCGTGAAAGGTGAAAGACCACCCGTCTGCCGCATCGTATGCATTTTATCCCGTCTACCTGTTAGAATTTTATGCGGATAAGCCTGGTGTCCGACATCCCAAATTATTTTGTCATTTGGCTGATCGAACACGTAGTTGAGTGCGACAGTAAGTTCCACAACGCCAAGGCTTGAACCAAGATGCCCGCCAGTTTGAGATACACTGTAGATGAGATCGGCTCGAAGTTCTTTTGCTACTTGTTTCAGCTGCTCAATACCGAGCTCTTTAAGATGAGACGGAAACTTAATCGTATCTAGCAAAGGTGTTGTTGGCTTCGAGGAAATAACACCATATCCTGCGATACCAGACTCAGGTTGGACGTCCTCAAGTTCAGATAAGATATCCTGCTCAGCTGAGTGGTAGCGGCCGTGTTGCGTGCGCGGTGTCACTCCTTGGAAGCGCCCACGTCTAGCTGCGTGAACTGGGCGACGGCCCATGATTCCGTGATGTTGCGAAGATGAACTAATCGGCCCGCTCGCTGAAATACGCTGCCCACGTCGCCGATCGACCCGAACGAAGGGCATCGCCACCGCCCGGTAGGCATTCGTTAAACTTATCATACAGGCAGAATATTTCAAATGGTCTTGGCGACAAGTCTCGCTTTGCAGCACCTTGCACTTACAGCTGAAGCAGTGGGCCCTGCTGACGCGCCCCGCGTGCCTCCGTCGACGGGTTCGAATGTGTTTTTGCGTGCCCTTCAGCGTCGCCGCTCTGACCCGTCGGGTCAATTCGCTCGTTTTTACCCGTGGAGTGATATTATTTTCCTTTGCGCAACCAATACTATGCGATTGAGAACACCCAAAAGATCTGTGTCGATTAAATCGACTCGATTACTCATTACCGCAGTACCAGGATCGAGGAGCGCCCCATCGATTCTCAGTGAGATGGGGTTGATGCGCGCCGTCATTACATACGTACAATGAGTGTGTTAATACGGTATGTAAGAAATTGATACAGGCGGTGCAAAACCTTTGACGCAGATTTCCACCACTTGGTAATCCATAATGTAGCCATTTTTATTTCTTTTTACGGCATCCCTCGTGCTCGGCGGCTCGGCGAACAGCCAATGCGCGCTGGCGGCGCTGGACACGAGCGCGCTAAAACGAAGTCCTTCTGATCGGTCTCGTTGCGTTGTCTGATACTGCACGGGACAGGATGGATAAAATGAGATCATGCATTGATTTCTTACAATGCAGATGTTCTATGTGTGGGTTGTAACGTCGAGAGTGTAGCGTATTTCCCGTCAACCTGCAGCGTGGGTAGTCTCACGATGGCCTCAAAATTACGCCACGTTAATAGGTTTCGCTTCGAATCTACGAGAAGCCAATTCGAACGTCTCGACATCGACGTTAATGTCTGTATTGATGATACATTGCCCGTGGGAGCACATAGTTTTACGGCAGTCGCTCTTGAACAGTGGCAGGAACTTTGCTGCACACACACTTTTGTTCAACTCTCAGCACGCTTGAGAGATAAAGTGCACAGTTTGCCTCAAATTCTACTACATGTCGATGAGATCGTCACTGAGCTGTTAACTGCTATCGAGGACATGCCGTCATTAACTTTACCCCCTCTTTTGGCGATACTTGGATGTATGGCGCAGGACGTAGGAGCTGACTTCCTCAAGTTTTTTCCACGGGTGATGAAAGCACTTGTTGGCGCTGTTGATGAAAGCTCTCAAACTGATCCAGCGTTGTTGGGGGAAGTATTTGAACTTTTGGCAAAGTTAATGAAGTTGTTTTCGCGTTCTTTTGTGGCGGACATACTTTGGACAGTCCAACACATGCATGCGTTGTGCTTTCACAGCAAGCTCACTGTTCGCCGACTCACTTCGAAGCTTCTGGGTTTTCTCCTTCGTCGTTGTGATGATGGTACATACAGGGCGTTCGTGTATCATTTTTTCGGAGAGATCAGCAACTCGTCTCAATGGAGCAACGTTTCTGGATGTGAAACTATCGCCTTGACAATCTTTCACTCTCTTCGGGGAGTAAATAAATGTCTTCACTCGCGTGGACGTGACAACATCCGCGTGGTTTTATCGTCCTTGATTGAGCTAGGCGATGGAAATGCAGCGGGTGCAGCTCGAAACGTACTCACATCGACTTTTAGACTGATCTTCCAGCATGTACATGATAGTGAAGACCATGTAGTTGTGTGGGCACTTCTTAAGGAAGGACTGAGTAAGGCGACTTGCAAGCCCATGATCCTGCACAATCGACTATCGGCTCTGCTAGTGCTTACAAAGTATATATCCAACGCGTCCCAAGCCAATGAAGTATTCGAACTACTGGTCCCATTGCTTCAATCGGAGAACCACGGTACTGATGCTGCAGCAACATTTCAGACAACTGAGGATATCATCATTCATCTTTCGCATTTAGCTAATAGCGACCGGTTCAATGTCGACTTGCGGCAGATACCTTGGCTACGTGTCTTGTCCAGTCGAAATGCGAATGACATATTTTACCTTATACAGCAGATGGACAAAATACTGAGAGCGTCTGAAATGAAAGAGTCAATCCTACACATTATGCTTTTGGCCGTATTTAGCCAGTTTGAAACTATGGATCAAAGCCATGCAAGCTTCTTCCAGAACATGATGGACGGACGCGAATTTTCGAACAGTACCGCGATCATTGACAAAACGACTGTTGATAAAATCTTTGGGTGTATTCGATCATTTGGCGAAGAGTCAACGTACCGTACGTTAGCAGCAATTCACCTTCTACCATTAGTTCGTGCAAGATCCGAATCGCTATCGGTAATTGTTGAACTAATGTCTCGTTCATTATTGCGGCTTTGTGGCGAGACACACGTTTTACAGGACTGCTTAGCGGTCTTTGCGGCGTGTATTCAAGCTCTAGTTGCATTTGATGTCGAGCAGGATTTTCTCGAGCGAGTATTATGGGATCGGATAGTGTGTCTGGTATTGCAATCGTTTTCTCTCCAATACATGACGTGTACGCTGTGGCGTGTCTTGGCTCTATTCGTCGCAAAACATGCAAATACTTTGTTGTCCAGTCGGTCAGACAGTAGCCACATCTTGGATGTGTGTTTGTCGTTTGTGACTACACCATCACTGTCTGTCGGGCTTGCGTGTGTGCGTATACTTTCTACCTTGAATGAAGCAAGCAGTGAGATTTCGCAGATACGAGATGATATCATCTTACTTGAGAAAGTTGCCGCCTATGAGTTGTCTCGGGGCAATGTTCTATCACATATCAGACATATCACCTCGCAGTTTGCGCGGATGAGTCTCGATACAAGAGTAGGTAAGCTCTCAGACTTCCAACGGCGCGTGCTCATCAAGGCCTCGCTAGCCTGTCTTAGAATTCGGATTGCACCTCTATGGTCTCCCATCACGAACTATATTGCCTGTCTTGGTAAATTTGATTGTCAGCGTTTGCATGATGTGATCGATCAGGTTGAGTCAACAGTTCGACACAGCTTAAACGGAACCAAAGATCATACAAAACACATCATGTGTGGTGAAAGCACTTTATTGGTGGCTGATTGCACAATTAGTAGGCAAAATAATTTGGACTACTTGGAACAGCTTCTCACCATTCTAAAAAACTGCTCTGGTGAAAATATTAGGCTGCAGCAGTCATTTGTGGAATTCGTACGTGCCTCAGGGGGCTTGGCGCGGGAAGAACGAAAATCATTCCGGAAATGTCTCATAGCCTGGCTCGAGTTGTTTCAAACTTCACGTCAGGCAGCATCTGCTCAAAGCTCATTCCAAATTGAACTCGAGAAGCTCGTTAGTCACAAGGATACTGAAATAGCGCTGGCAGCCATAAGTTGTACTGGCAAGTTCAGAACGGACATCGATACGGCTCTATGCGACTACCTCAAGCTTCTGGCGGATCCGTCCACTTTCAGGAAGACACTTGTCTCCCGGCCGTGCGTTATTGACGATAACCAGGACAGCAGCGTACAGATTCACAGCGGTTCTGTGCCCTTGCTGGTCAAAGTACTGCTGCGACATATGAATGGCCCTGCAAAGTCTAGCTCATACCGTTCCGCTCTTTCTGTGTTAGCTCAGTTTGACATAGCCGACGTTCTGCCGATATTTTCGCAGTGCTTACTTGCTGTGCTGGATGTCGACGAATGTCGTTTGCGCCAACAGTTATACAGAACTCTTACAGATGAGTCTGCTGCACATGAGTGGGTAGATATGATTCATACAGAGAGTATGCTTTTGAATCGTATTGTGCCGTTCTGCCTATCCGTTGAGCGAATACTGGCGGGAATGTTTCAGCATTTTAAGCGCTTGCAGGCACCTTTTGTGATCGCAATCTTTAAAATACATGCCATGACGTACGAGATAGCCGAGCTTAGTGCAGATCATCGTACTCAAAGGGCACGAGAAGCGCACAAGATAAGTGCCCGAGTTCTTGCTATCATGCTAGAATCGCTAGGTGCGGCGCTACTGCCGTATTGGCATTTCGTGCATGAAAGTATGATGAAGCAGCAAAGTAACTTACATAATAAGTTGAAGCAACCATGTGTGTCGCCGTACTTGCGTATAGTCGTCGCTATTTCAAATGTGCCAGAGTTACTGTTCGCACCTGAAATGGCAAAACATCCAAAGTCACTCGTATTACACTGTCTTGGTTTTTTATCTACAGCTGATGTGTCCTTGGCTTCGAAAAGCTGTATATTGGAGATACTTCACAATGTTCTAGCATATTTGGATCATGACAAAGCGCATGTTGTTTCTGCTGCCCATAACATGTTGCGCCATCGAGACGATATATTTTTAAGTCTTGCGAGACAGATCATGAACGTTGGTAACGTTGATAATCGACAGCCTACTTCATCAAGTGTATGGAGTAACTTTGAAAAGCTTTCCAAGCTAATAGAGGTCCGCACCGACAATATTGCAAAGGTGTCAAAAATGATAATAGATAGACTCCTTCAAAGAAAGCGGAAGTCTGATATCGAAATGCGGACACTCATGCATGTTCTCAGTCATTTGTTGAAGCTCAACCAACATATAGACGAGTCTCCTGTACTTATACGTCAGCTTGCGCCACTGTTCGAGAAACTGAGTCGGTATTGTATGCGTATAGAACTCATCACATTGTTCAAGGTCGCAAAGATCGATATCATCACTCTTCATCTTGTTCAAGAACTCCATGCAATGCTACCGCAACAAATAGATGGGATCGACTATGAATCAAGAAGAATGGCATACTTGAGTCTTGATGAGAACTTCTTTCAGCAATTCTCTGATTCGGTTGAGCCATTACTACCTATCATGTATCACTGTCTGCACGACCTGCGTAGCACTGATACCTGTCTGAGAGACTTATCTCGTAATGCCTTAAGTCGTATGGCAACATATATATCTGGCATGGAACTACTTGGTCTCAGTCCACTGTCCCTTGCCTTCCGAGACGTGATCAGTCAGAGATTGAACTCGTTGTTAATGCATGCAAACCTGGACGTGCGAACCTCAGCGATGCAATTATTGCAGCATCTTATTCACGTTGAAAATGGCGAGTTGAAAGAGTTGAAAAATACATTGAACTCGCACTTTTTCGAAAACGCGACACATCTACAGCCTCGAGCACATGCTTCAGCGTTACGAAGTCTTAAGGCATCGCTAAGGTCGAGAATGCCATCGAACGATGTTCTGCAAAGGTACATTTTACCAATCATTAAGGGTTTCGTAATATCGACGTCACCGGATGTCGTCGAAACCGCTCTTGCAGCACTGGCTGAGGTTGTTCCAGGACTAATGTTTGCGGCCTATTCAAGCGAGGTCCGTAACGCGTGGCGGCGACGTAGCGATGGAATCAAGTCATACGAACGATATGTAGCGTTTCTGTGTGTGAATGTGGGACGTGTTGGTACACTCAATTTCGAAGAAGTAACGCATGATGTCAGACACCAATTTTGTTCAGACACTGCCCGGATTCTTGAAAGTCGAATAGACGAAAGTATTAACGCAAGTCCAAGCACATTTCACACTGCGTATATTCATGCGTATGGTGCTATACTGCATTACCTGACTGAAGATGAGCAATCTACCAAAGTCCGAGCTTTGTCGTCGAAATTTGGAGATGCATTTGCAAGCAAATATCAAGAAACCCGTGACAGTGCACGAGCTGCTCTGAACAGTTTCATACGAACAGTCCCTTCCTCTCATGTGCTTGACATGCTGAACTCGTTTATTTCTCGACTTAATCAAGGTTCAGTTTTGAGCGTGCGTATGGCCGTGATCTGTTCTGTTCTTCAGGAATCTGAGATGTCAGATAACGACTTTTCCGCCGCGTTACCAATGGTCTTAAAGTCAGTTATTGACGGAGTATTCTCTCGATCTGACAGCATTAGGCCCAGAATCCGATACAATGAAATAGGCAAATCATATGCGTCGCGGTGCATACTTTTGGTGTTCTCACGCATCCATGACTTCTCTGGGCTATCTTGTGCCATGGCTACAACATTACGTCACATATCGAATCATTTTGCTGAGAGATTTCATCCGACCTTGCACAAGGTAACTTTAGATATGCGAAATGGGCTCCAATCAAATAAAAAGCTGAAGCGCATGCATGTGATGCGAGTCTTCCTTTCCATCTTGTGCGATTGTATGGAGAGCAGCTCTTTCAAGCATAGAATGCATGGGAAATTTATACTCAATCCCGATATCATCGACTTGGTCGCCCGTTTCTGTTTGTCTGTTCTGAGTGATATCATCAGTTCAAACTCGTCATCTACAGATGGATATCTGGATGACGTGCGTGAGGGGGTTCCATTGCTGATTGAATGTCTAGCCCGATACCAGAGTTGGAGGGTTCCAACATTGCTTATTCTTCAGCGTATCAGTGATAAACATGCCCATACACTCAAGCAGTATAATAAAGCTATTTCTGAGCGTACACTTGCCATACTCAGATCTGATAAGGATGCAAATGTGGTTCGTGCTTGCTTCGATCTCCTAGTTGCACTATTGAAGAATGATTCAAACTTCATGCTAGGTGGTGGGAAGTACGACTTTTTGCTTGGAATTATTCGGCGAGATTTAGATGCAAATCGCGTCAGCAAAGCCCATTTTGGCTTGCTTCATTTATTCCTTGATAGAAGGATAATCACGCAAGAAATGTATGCTCTAGCTGAGCGGATGGTCGAGCTCATCGCTAAAAGTCAAGAAGAACGAATTCGTGCAGCGAGTTCCAAGTTTATCGTTCGATTTGTGTTGTTGTACCCGATGGGCGAAAGAAAAATGGAGAGTATAATTGATTCAGTTATGGCCGCAGCAAGTTACCGATCAGTTACCGGTCGATTATCAGGCATGACAACTTTGCTTGATTTGGCAACAAAACTTCCTATGCATTTTTTGTCAGACCGGTGTAAGTTGTTCCTTGTTTTCTGGCTAGCGAAGCTTTCATCGGAAACAGACAGGCAGTGTAGGAATGTTTGTCTACACGGGGCCGTCATCATACTTCGTCGCGCTTCTGTGCTTGATCGTGACGACGGGTTAACGGTTCTACAAGCCTCAGTCACAGGCAACAATAATGGACTGAGATGCGCTGGTTTGCAGATCCTCACAGCAGCGATGGGTCAAGTTGGAAAGGCAACTGATGTATATGCGAGTTTTGAAGTCAAAATACTTGAGCAACTATTGGACAGCTGTTCCATTCGTTATCAGGACGACTGGCTTACTATTCATAGTTCCCTATGTTTGGTCGAAAAGGCTGCCCAACTTGGACATGTCTGTCTACTGAAAGAAGAGTTCGCGTGTGCGTTGATAGAATGCCTACTTGCGTTACTAACACATGACCACTATTGGGTACAGAAGGCAACACTTCGCGTTTTGCATCAGTTTGTTGTTCACGACATGTGCAAATCTTTGTACTCAAGCGTCTCAGTGGTGAGAATGCTACCTGGCACAACTCTGATTGCAACCATCAGGCAGATCATCGACTTTATCCAGCGCAGCAGTGCTGATAGTTGCGATACTGAAGAAATGGTGATTTCCATGCTCTTGCGTATCTTACTAAAAATTTCTACAATCATCATCATGGAAGATTCTAGTTCTGTGGAAACGTTGTCGCAGAGAGCGTCGGAGTTATTTTCGACTGTTGCCAGGTTACGAAGTTCCCGTCAAACAGTCAAACTATATTTCCGTTGGATCGCCGGCCTGGTGGTGGATTTTCAAGCCGAGCTCGGTGCACGTCAGAGTTTGCTGCGCGTTCTGATTGTGAACTGTTGCACCAATAGTGCGCATATAACTGCTAAAGAAATGCAGACAGATGTGCTTGAGTGCATTCGCTCATGTGTCCCGACAAACACATGGAAGTCAACTGTAGCGAATTTAGAGGATGACAAATATGTTCAGAAGGTATTGGGAAAACGTCAAAGATGCGATTAAAGGACGGGTGCAAGCATCCAGTGTCACAGTGAATCGAATATAGATGATACGTATTCGCGGCTTCGTTGGTAGCCTGCCAGGGTCATATGATAAACTATGGATTGCGCCCATTTCACAATGCAGTGATCAAGTCGTTGTGTCAGAGGCACTGCAGACTCACACAGGCATGGGTTATCAAATATCGAGTGAAGACGCTGTGCTCGTTCTCTTATGGTCAGCGAAAATGTTGAGGTAAGACTGCTTGTCAAATTATCCATATCAGAAACTGGATCCGTGGGAGTTGCAGAGAGCTTCTTGACGCGATTCAGACTTGAACAACAAGTGGAGTATATGCGTGTAAATGCACGAACAGCTGGCGTGTTGCTTTTGAGCACCACCTTGACGCTATTCTGAAGGAAGTATTCGAGAAATGACCATACAAGCAAGTCTGACTCTTTCAGGCCAGTTGATTGGCAGGGTTCATCCAGAATCAATAACCCATTTGATCCCAAGCATATCACCGTATTGCTCATGCGATATAACTCCGTCTCCAAGTGCGAATTAAACATGTTATGGTGTAGGTTGTCGACACGTCTGATGATGTCAAAGAGTGCACAATCAGATATGTATCCGTTGCAAGTCCCCGAGTAAACCACGTCAGCGATCGCATCCAGTAATTTACTTAACAGTGGTTTTCGCGTCGTTCGAAACTCGGAGAAAATAGCGATTGGAATAATCCGTGATAAGAACACGAATGGCGTAATACTAGTTGAGAATGGAGAAGCAAATGACCAGCTGATCTTGGAAGGGGGTACCGAGCATACAATCAACACCTCAGCCGAATTAACTGCTGACTTGCATGAGTTGACTCTGTCATTTACTGATGGCACGTTCAAACATCGTTGTAAAATATCTGTAGTCTCAACAATTTCTTTACGTATGTTCGTCAAAGTCAGCTGTAACTTGTGTGCACGTGAAGCTATTATTGTTTTCACGTCTTTGATGTGGGCCAGCAGGCTTAAATTTAAAGTATGGAGCGAGGAGCAAGACGTAGATGCTACTTTACCGTGCTTCGCTTGACCCGTTGTATCTGCAATGTGGTCATCAAATTCTGAACTATCTCTATCATGCATTGGATGGAGCATGAAACCAACTTCGTCTTCGAAGTAGATAGTAGTGCGATGTGAATAATACTGTCTCTGTATCGTGCGTATGAGACGCAAAGCAGTCTTCAGTAGCTGACAGGCCATGATACGTTTATTATCAAATATAGAGTCCTGTCCGAAGCGCCAGAAAAACATTGTTGCAATATCCCCCTCCTTTGCGTTAAAGGAGTGCTTCAGGTAGAACACTTTCGATAGCCAATCAAGGAGAACTTGAAACTTCTCTTTTCGCGACAGGAAGACCTTCATATCTACAGCTGATGCAAAATGCGCATGGTTAATTATATTTGAAAGCTGGATCAGTCCATTCAGTGCATGTCGTAGAAGAGAATTCAAATGCATCATATTCTTCATCGACGCCATTAACGACATCGCATAACCATTCTTATTGAATATGGAAGTCCTGGTTGAAATCCGTCTATCGCCGTTTTTGATTCCAAACGATTGAAAGTGATACAACAAATCAAATTGTGCGTTCACGGAAGCTTCATCGAGCCATTGAGTCTTGCCGAGGTTCCTGCCTGTGACAAGAGAAAGGTTGTCAAGATACGTACAGTATTGAATTTTACGATGGACCGACCGCATTTCCAGATGATGATTTCCTGGTTTCAAACAAACAAAGTTCGCAAGTCGTGTCGAAGAATGGGTACAAGACGATGATATTAAGAGGCATGCACAATGTCCCAGTACTTGTTCTGGTATTCCATATCCCATCTTTGTAACGCCTTCAAGTGTTTCATTTTGCACGGCGAGAATCGTGCAGCCGGCCAAGTGACCAAAGAGAGTAATGAGCTCACTACAGTCGTTGCGTTGAAACAGGCTACTCAGTGAGCTCACGGAAATTATCACTAGTTCGACTTCTAGGACAAGAAGCAATCGTAGAGTTGCACCGTAATCAAAAGAGTAGGTACATGCAGATTTATCATCCACGTCCGAGAATAGGCTTGGTTGGAAAAGCTGTTCTATGGCTGAAAAACTTTTCATGTTGAGCGCGGCGCAATCTGCCGCTCGCGTTTCTGGGAATCGCGGCGTCAACAAAAACACTTCAACTTACAAAGCTTTTGCTTCGGTAACAATTTTCAGTCTCACCTAGTCTATAAGTTTGTGAACGTCCACTAATGAGTGATGAGTGTAATATCTTCTTAATACGTTACAAGTGAAATCATAGTTCATCTGTATGAATGACATCGCCGTCAATTCCCAACACTACAGTGCGCGGTTTCCAGCCTTCATTATAATTTGTACAACCGAGATCTCGAAGAGCAGCACTACCGACATCCAAACATTTTTCTGGGTGCGAGCGTTTCGCTAAACGCAGCAGATCTTCCGCCCCTTCTGCCAGAAGTATACCCTTTAGTTGTGTTAATGGATTCAAAGACGGTAATATATACATTTACCTTTATCTTTTCATCTTGTGCAGCCCCGTTTCTCACGAGGATGCAACAGCTTCGTTGCAAGTCTCCGTTCTTCAAGTTACCACTCATGACATCAATGACTTTCTCAAAACAGCCCCCAATACGCATCCTTCTCGTCGATTCTGAATGTCGAATACATAGTGCCGCAAGGAACATAACTGCCTGACGAACTACCTCGGAGTTACCTGAAAGCAGTTTAAAAGCTGGCTCCAGAACACCCGACTGACATATTTCCTCTTTTCCTTGTTGCGTATTCGACAGCGTCCGTAGACAACTGAGACACAGCTTTAGTTGCGCTGTATCTGATGAAGTTTTTATAGTCTCCTGGTGGCATCTTAAATGAGGTGGAATGCATGTGTGGGTGTTCATGATTACCGTGATTGCAAATAGCAACCGCGCATCAATAAAACGTTTGCACAAGGCTTCGTTTATTAGCATACGGTTGATCTAAAGAATCAAGTTAGCTGAGATGAAGAGTTGGAGGTCCATGCACATTACCAGATTCAATATCGCTCGGCGACGTGAAGGGATGGGTTTTGATAGGTCATCTATGCAAGCTTGACGAGATTTTATTTTTACTCTTTGCCAGAGTGAACACAGACATACCTGCCACCAACTTTTCAACCAAGTGATCGGAGCATACTCTCATCAAGCTTTGATTCGACACTGAGAGTCTTTGTCGGCATCCGTGTACCACAGCCGATATGATCTTGCACACAGTCAGGGATAAATCATCCCACTCGCCAAGTAGTTTCTGCAACAGAACCTGAAAACCTCCACTCTGTATATAAGTTAGCGAAAGTACTCAGCTGAAGCAAAGATGTACCTCAAAAATCATAACACTTAGTTCCGGGCGAATTTCCATGCAGCGCATTATGAAGCTTAACTCGATTGATGCCAACTGTCGACTTCGTGGCAAATTGACATCCAACCTATCAAGTAGTAGTACAAGCAAAGAACTGTCGAAAGATTCAGGGTAACTACGCATGTAGACTACGTTCACTCGAAGTTAGAATCCTTGAAATGAGGGTATTAGCGGACTGACCTAGCAGAATTTTCAGAATGGCGCTACTTGCACCAAGTCCTGTTGGCTCCTCCCCAAGAAGCGTTGCAGAAGTAAGTAGACCAAGAAACACTGGCGAAGGTAGTGCACTTTGAGGGATAAATTCTATTTTATCGAAGACGAGGAGGCTTTCACTCAGTACGAGCATGCGTTGAACGTTTCTCTTCTTCGAATACTCGACCATTTCTTCAAGCAAAGATAAGCAAGGTGGATCAGGTAACTTTTGACTTTTGTGTGAGTCACCAACATAGGCCAGGCCACGCATGTTGAGCTCCCTTTTCGCCTCTTCGGTCGCTTCCGCCAACTCCATATCGAAATCTTCCTGGTAACTTCGTACCAAGTCTTCGAAGAGCGCCTCAGTAAACATTAGAGACAGCACGCAAGTATTTTGAAAGACTGTACCTTCACCACACTCCCCCTGCCCGTCATGGAGGATTCTTCGACGGGCGACGCCGCGGGCGCGTTCGGGCAGCGTGACCCCATGAAATGCGTTCAATAAGAGATAAGCACAAGATAATGTCAAATCAGAGTAAACACACTTTCCTAACGGCGCTAACTGTCACCTGGAGGTTCAGGTCACGTGTCTATTTGACTACCAGTCGTCTCTCGGCGGGACTCTCGCTCATACTGCCATTGCTCGAAATTACATCAAGAGTTTTTTTCGAGCGAGATCGAGTTAAACGCCTGATAACGGTATTTGAGTTGTCATGGATGCGGAGATCCATGAAGCGATTAAGTGCAGTACCCGTATTAGCACGAGTCATAACTCAAGTACGAGTAGTTGGTCAACCCGCAAAACTCGGTTTAACCAACTGATTGCCTACTAGGCAACACCTACCGGCGGTTGGGCGTCGCGCCCAACGGCCGTGCAGAGCGTCAAACCTCGCGTACGCTCTACGTGTGTACAATGCGACGTTCAGTAGCGACATTAGAGGAACGTGTTTTGTCGATAGACTCACTGTGGGGAGAGCGGAACAGACACTATCGTGACATTCCTTCAACTTTCAATAGTGCAGAAGAATACGTTGAGTGCTTCGCACCAACACTAGTGGAAGAGACTTGTGAAAACATACTGTCTTCGATCACGAGCGCAATCGGTAGGTTAGATATTATACGTTAGCGCACATCACTAACTTCTTGCGAACAATTCAAAACAGCGACTAGCGCTGTGCTACACGTCGAAGCATCGACTGAGCTCCCCGCTACAGTAAGCGGCACGATATTCAGTGTTCAGTTTCAACAAGAATCGCGCTCTAAACGCGTGAACATCGTCGATAATGCGGTCTACATGCTCTTCGACATCACATCCGCCAAGTTGGATACGACTTACATACAACAAAAACCGACCAGGCCTTTCGCTGTAGGCACCATCATAAAAAGCAACAACGACGCAACTGTACTCAAAATAGTTGACTGCACCAGTGACTTGTTGGCAACAATGAGATCACTTTCAAGACTTGACTCAATGACAGATTTGCCTGATGAGAAGCCGGGGAGCAAGAAGAACATCGTTTTCGTGCCTGGGACAAAACTATCAAGTCTTTCACAAGAGCTTGGTGCACTATACTCATTGAACGGACTCGACAAGGTGAGTTAGTTGTTGAAATCCTGGTACAAAACTCACTTGTATTGAAGCGCATTCTAAGCTCATTACTTCGACCTATACCGTCGACGGCTACTTCCACATTGCTTAGGCAACACGAGCCGCGGCTAAAAAGTTTAAACCTTCACATGAGTGCTGTGAATCACCGATTCAATCAAGACCAATTGGAAGCGATTGAAGCTTGCATGTGCAATGAAATATGCAAACCTCCGTTTCCATTCACATTAATCCAAGGTCCACCGGGGACTGGTAAGACACATACCATCGTAAGTATGACGCTCAACCCATTTCACCGTGTAACTTTGATATGCAGTGGGGATTATTAAATATATTACATCTAATGGAATTTGAGAAATACTATGCCTCAATTGTTGAATCATTGAACCAGCCGACAAGAACATGCGCAAGACGCCCACATCTTCTTGTGTGTGCGCCAAGCAATGCAGCTACAAATAATGCGCTGAAGCGTGTGGTCCAGCTTGGATTTTTCCAGACGTGTGGGACGAAATACACCCCCGCAGTCGTTCGCATTGGTGCCAGTAATTTAGCTCAAACTGATCATTCAGATGAATTCTGCGTGGAAGCGAAAACAAAGGCGCTGATGTCCATGCAACACTCGGAATGGCTGTCTTGGTTTTCGCGCCAGCTTCACACTGTCAGAAGCATCGAAATAGAGATGAAAAGCCAGCTTTCTAAATTAGCACTTCTCCATGAAAGGCATGAGAACCCAGACACAGTGACGGCCAATTTACTTCGTATGTATGAAAATAGAGATCGGGCGATAGCTGACTTGTCTAGATTAGAATACTTGCGCAGTTACTTTGATGGAAGCCTTCGTAATCAGGATGAACTTGAAACACTCAAGATGGGACTAGAGGCTTCATTTGCAGATGAGGCAGAAATAGTTTTCTCAACTCTTGCATCCAGCGGTCGAAGTACGCTGAACAGGACGAAACGTACCTTCACTACCGTCATCATCGACGAAGCAGCTCAATGCACGGAGTTAACGACATTATTTCCACTATTCACAGGTGTTGAGCACAGCGTACTAATTGGCGACCCAAAACAGCTACCGTCAACAGTTTTATCTCCTATAGCACGCCAGCTCCAGTACGGCAAATCATTGTTTCAGAGATTTGTGGAGAATCATATCACAGTGCATAGTTTAGGCGTTCAGTATAGAATGCACCCTGACATACGTCGATTTCCTTCCGAATTCTTCTATGGTGGTTCTTTGAAAGACGCCGAAAATATCAAGTTTGAGTGCGCTAGACTTGATTTTACTCTTCTTTCGAGCCACGTGCAAAGGGTGGAGTTTGGCCCCTACCTCTTATTTGATACCATCCTTGGTGTTGAAGAACGCAACGCTCGGGGGTCACTCTGTAACTCTTACGAAGCGCGAACATGCGTTACCTTACTTGAGCTTTTGATGGCTTCGCAGGCTAGAGACGCGAGGAAACTATCCGTAGCGATTCTTTCACCATATATACATCAGTGTGAGTTGATTCAAAATTTAGTGGACCCGCTCGAGATTCCTGGGACTATCACGCTACTTATCAGTACAGTAGATGCGTTTCAGGGTAGGGAAGCTGATATCGTGATATTCACTTGTGTCCGCGATGCGAGTACGACCATTGGCTTTCTCTCAGACGCACGAAGAATGAACGTTGCACTGACTCGAGCAAGATCTGCACTGTGGCTTCTGTGTAATACGCAGAACGCTGTGAAAAGTGAATTGTGGAGGTCCTTAATAACTGATGCACGCGAACGTGGCTTAGTAATACCTGCAGCAACACTGCAACATCTTGTCTAATGGCTTGAACCGCTTTTGAAGCACAACTAGCTCGCAACAATGCTCTGGGAACAGATGAAATCAAGTATACTACGACTACCACCTCTACTACACACTTTACCATGCAAAGTGTTGAGTTTCGATGCGAGGCTTAAGCTTGATGATGAGCTATGCACATCGATGAAGCGCTTCTGTAATATTTGTTTGAGTAGCAGCAACGATCTTTCAAGATGTGGACTTGCCTCCACGGTGTCAAGCATATTACGTAGAGCGCCATTTATCAGTGAGAGGGGTAATTCATCGACGATACTGCTAAGTTCCGTTTCAGGAACAGTGTAAATCACCGAGTTAAAAAGACGTACATCCGCCAAGATGATTGACATAGCCATTGCTGATGCATATTTTTCATGCTGTAGGGCATCATATATACTCTGCTCGGTGACCGTCTCGTTCATTGACGAAGCCTGCACCGATTGATCGCTCATGATAATGATCTCATCCGTTAGGCATAACGCAAGTGTTGCACCATCATTAGCAGGCAGCATGCGAACAACTTTTGATGCGGTTTCGACTGAGGCATATGAAACCACGTCATGACGCTTAATGAGAGCACATGTAGCTGTGTCATAGAAATGCACCTGTTGATTTGACCGAGCAACAGCTAGTATTGAAGCACTTCGTACGAAACCCAAGTGAATCCGGGAGCTAAGAGCACCGGGAGTCTTACGTTGTGAGTCCGACGCTTCAAAAGAGCCAACAAGTGAGCCATCATACTTCCAAAGATGCACCCTTCCATCACTCGAAGCAGTTGCAATCATCTTTCCACAGCTCGATAGGCAAGCAGTTTCTACTTCTGTGCTATGGGCCAGCGTCAAGACTTGATGGTCCGTACTGTAGATATTCCAAACCCGTGTCGTTTTATCCCATGAACTAGAGATGACGTGAGATGTTTCTTGGCAGATGTGCAACGCTACGAGAGGAGACTCATGCCCAATCAAAACATCAAGAAGTTGCCCAGACTTTATAGACCATAAAAGAATATTATAGTGCTCTGTGGTCGCGCCGCAGAGGATTTCCCCACTACGATCAACCGAAACGTGGGTAATCGCACTCCCAGCTGGAGAGGTGAAGGTTCTAAAATTTTTCAGACGTTGGAGATCATACGCCCTGGCCGTTCCATCAAGACTTGATGAAACAAAGGCATCATTACTAGCGAAGAAGGTAACATCAGTTACCTCTTTTGCGTGTTGTGTGAATGTCGCTACACTGGCATCAAATGGCATTTTCCAATATTCGATTTCAGATGATGCTGTCCCTAACAACAAACAAGTACCGTCTTGACTGAGTGCGGCCGCTGTTACGTGCGAAAGCCGAGCTTTTTGCTGGTACATTATAGTATCTAATGACCAGTCCCATACTATCAGTCCACCTTCGTCGTCATAGATGACAGCTATAGTAGAAACATGTTCGTCGAAACGACACCTAGTCTTACTCAAAAGTGTTTCTGATAGGTCCTTGTACATCAGCTGCTCTCTTGTACTAACGTCAATGATTGTTAGGTCGAACGAACTACGCACACAAATGAAACGCCCAGACGCATCAAAACATGCGGAAGAGATCGTTCCAGAGCCAGATATCTTCGATATGTTCATGACTTTTACAGTGCCATTTGAAATCTCCATGTGTGTGAGCACACGGTCACGAGTAAGGTACAGAATCTGAAATGGTAACTCTGTGAGCATGTGTACAGCTATCACTGCGTCTTTCTTTGCCGCAATGTGCACTGGTTGACGTTGCCCATCAGTATATAGCACCTTGCAGCTGTGATCTGTACAGCCCAAAAACAGTGCTTTGTCATCCATGTGCCACGACATGTCTAAAATAGGTGTCCCAACACTGTAGTGGTTCACAAGCAAAAAAGTAGACCAATTGTTGACGTGTGAAGCTTGAAAACTCCATATTTCAAGAATGTGGCCCAGAGCTAAGCCAAACGCTTCAGTTCTGTTACAGAACCGAAAGGCATCGATGCGACTCTTACACTTAAGCCAGCCTATTGTACATTTCTTTTGTGTGTGATAAAGCACTACACCGAAAGTACCAACTGCAGCCAATACTTTCTGGGAGCGAGAGAGTGAGATTTGAGTCACATTCTCGTTAAGACCGTGTGAAAAGATCTCAACATGTCCACGAGCATAATCGATGATCTTGACGAACCTTCCTGCGGCAACATAGACCTTTCCAGCACTGACTGCTGCGTCTACTGGCCCACACGTTCCTACAACGCTCGAAACTGTCGGCGAAAGCATCCGAAGAGATCACAAGCTAAGCTAATGATATATCAAGTACTCTGCGGAAATGTACAGTCTTTCCGGATATCGACTCGAGCGCGCTGACTGCCTTCACAATACTTCACACCGGCGGCTGTACGCCGCCGCATCGCAGTCCGCTGCCCTTTTCTTCTTCGCCAAATTAACTGTAGAGAACCGTCATGCTCTATTTTGATACTGCATATGCAATTTAAAATACGAACATCTTAAAATCACCTTAGGGCCCACTCCCGTTGAGCGGTCAGACTAAATGCGCGTAAGGTTTCTAACAGGTTTTTGCAACTTTGAATGCATCATTTGTCCGAGAAAATGGATCAATTCCGCGAAAATAAACACCCAGCGATTTAAAACTTGTGGTCCCCTCCTGTCGTCCACGTCGTCTTAACGCCTTTGACGTGCGTCGTCGCACATCGGCGCGCGCGTGAGTGAAATTCATGGATAAGGTGACGGCGCGCTGTCGACGGCGCTGGACGACGCGCTAGGTGTCCGTTTAACCTCGTTTCTTCACCGTTCGAACGCGCGTTTCGCGCTCTTTTCGAGCGGTTCGGTTGCGCGTCGCGGCAGCGAAGTTGGACGGAAAGCGGTTGGAGTTGACTGCATCGGGCGCACGATGTACGCCCGCCTAGGTGGCGCTGGCTCACCAGATCGGCCAAGTCGATTGCGGAATGATGCAAGACCTCTTTGACTTCAGGCTAGTGTACTTAACTACGGTAGAAAGTCGATCTAGATTGCGCGAGGCTTTCAGAAGGGCTATTCTGTTGCGGCGTGCGGCGCACTTCATGGCGCGCGTTTGCAAGCCTGGCGCGGCGCTTCGTTCGATCGGAGGCACCACGCTCATCACGGTTGTGTAACATTATATGTTCTTTCCTTTAGTCATGCCTTTGTTCATGGAGGATATGCGTCGTCGCGCAGAAGGCGTTCTGCGCGAGCCAAATGACCATGTTTTTTGAGTTTTGCCACATTTTGAGCTCATTTCATGGACCATCGTTCCATCTGCCGCGCAACATCGCTCAAAAGCACGACTATGAGAGTGCGGAACGGGAAAAACAAATAACTTCAAGTTGTCGGTGAAGTCTGGTCCCCGTTAGTCTTCATCCACCCTTGCGGCGCCTCGAAAATACGCTGAAATGCACCACATTTCGCATTTTTCGCCATGTGGAGAGCGAGCACGCGTCGCTCACGACGAAGCACGAAGCGAAACTCAATCAGTTGGTGTTTAATTTAATGTGCCTCCATTTCATCGAGTTTCAGCTTATTTCGAGTCGATTTAACCCCTCAAATACGCTCTATGGTCTATGGGGTCGATTCGACCCCATAACTAGAAAAATTGCGACCAGAAAAAAGGATTCGTACCACTTATCACAAGTGACGCGTTTAAAAGTCTCGCGATAGAGTTGACGCAACCAGTGAGTCAACTCAGTGCACCATGATCGTGCAGGTAAGGCGTGTGCTGTAGACACTTCACTGCGTACTCAGTTGCTGTATGACTAGATGTGTTTTACTCTTGGATTATTCCACTTGACTCATACTGTGACAATGTGTGTGACTTTTGATCTATTTTGCAGAAACCATCGCTGAGGTGCTGATCATCACTTACATGAGACGCTACCCCTACTCGTTCCCTTGCTGAATATATTCAGCCATTTTATCGAAACTCAAGTAGCGGTATGTATCTTGGGTCAGTTCAGAGACGTACCCGAGATATTCATCGTTAGAAGGAATGCGCCCAAGTATCGCACTAACTGCAGCGAGCTCGGCCGATGCCAAATACACGTTCGCGCCTTTACCGAGTCTATTTGGGAAGTTACGTGTGCTTGTCGAAACGACTGTGCTTCTCTCAGCAACACGGGCTTGGTTTCCCATGCATAGCGAACAGCCTGGCATTTCCGTGCGCGCGCCGACTGCACCAAAGGTTCCATAATAGCCTTCGGCTTTCAATTGAGCCTCGTCCATCTTCGTCGGCGGCGCAATCCAAAGTCGTGTTGGTAAAGCATCGTCGTAAGCTTCCAATATTTTGCCCGCGGCGCGGAAGTGTCCGATATTTGTCATGCATGAGCCGATGAAAACCTCGTCAATCTTATCACCAGCTACGCTCGATAATAATCGAGCATCATCTGGGTCATTCGGCGCGCATAGAATCGGTTCAGTGATTGTATCCAAATTGATATCTATCGTGGCTGCGTAGTGTGCGTTAGCGTCAGCACTCAAGAGCGTTGGTGAGGCAAGCCATGCCTCCATCGCTTCTATCCGCCGCTCCAGTGCGCGTTTGTCGCCGTAACCATTAGCTATCATCCACTTCAGGAGCACGATGTTACTCTTGAGATATTCTTCAATGGGTTCCTTATCCAGTTTGATAGTACAGCCTGCTGCGCTTCTTTCTGCACTTGCGTCTGATAGCTCGAATGCTTGTTCGCATTTCAAATGTTCAAGACCTTCGATTTCGAGGATTTTGCCACTAAAAATGTTCTTCTTGTTCTCCTTTGACACCGTCAGCAATCCTGCTTGGATGGCAAAGTATGGTATAGAGTGCACGAGATCTCGCAATGTGATACCAGGTTGCATGGTACCACTGAACCGGACAAGGACAGATTCTGGCATGTCGAGGGGAATAACTCCTGTTGCCGCGCCAAAGGCCACGAGTCCAGAACCTGCTGGAAACGAGATGCCAATAGGGAATCGAGTATGAGAATCTCCGCCCGTGCCAACTGTATCAGGAAGAAGCATACGATTGAGCCAGCTATGTATCACACCATCTCCTGGCTTGAGCGAGACGCCTCCACGCGTACGAATAAAGTCTGGTAAGGTATGGTGAGTGGTCACATCAACCGGTTTAGGGTACGCGGCAGTATGACAGAATGATTGCATGACGAGATCTGCACTAAAGCCAAGGCACGCTAGATCTTTGAGCTCGTCACGGGTCATCGGTCCCGTTGTGTCTTGACTGCCCACCGTGGTGACCCTCGGCTCGCAGTATGTTCCTGGCGCGATACCTTCGACTCCACAAGCTTTGCCGACCATCTTCTGGGCAAGTGAAAATCCCTTTGGAAGTTGTTCCGATGAACTTGGGGATCGAAACGTTTTCGATGAACCCAGTCCAAGAGACTGTCTTGCTTTGTCTGTCAATCCACGGCCAATGATGAGTGGAATTCTGCCACCCGCTTGAACTTCATCAAAAAGTACGTCACTCTTCAAAGCGAAAGTACCGATCTCTTCATGGGAGTCGTGCTTCCGAACGACGCCTTGATACGGGAAAATATCGATGACATCGCCCATTTTCATATTACTCACGTCCATCTCGATAGGAAACGCTCCACTATCTTCCATCGTGTTGAAAAATATAGGTGCAATCTTTCCACCAATACAAATTCCCCCAGTTCGTTTGTTTGGAACATGCGGAATGTCAGAGCCCATGTGCCATAAGACAGAGTTCGTTGCCGATTTGCGCGACGACCCAGTGCCGACGACGTCTCCTACGTAGGCAAGTTGGTAACCAGTTTGCTTGAGTTCTTCAATCTGCGACATGGCTGAGTCTACTCCCTCTCGTGGGTTCTTCAGCATAGCCTTTGCGTGAAGTGGGATGTCCGGACGACTCCACGCGTCTTGTGCGGGAGAGAGATCATCAGTATTCGTTTCTCCAGGAACCTTGAATACGACAACAGTAATCTTCTCCTGTAACGGACTTCTTTTTGTAAACCATTCAGCGTCTGCCCAACTTTGCAATACTCGTGCGGCGTGCTTATTTCCCATTCTTGACTTTTCTTCGACATCGTGAAAGGCATCGAACACCAAAAGTGTATCGCAGAGGGCCTGTGCGGCGAGGTGGCCCAATATTTCATCTTCGAGTGCGTCGATCAGTGGTTGAATGTTGTAACCACCCTGCATCGTACCTAGGATTTGAATGGCTTCTTCGCGAGACACGAGCGAACTTCTCACTTCGCCCTTGCATACCGCGGCGAGCCACGAAGCCTTGACATACGCCGCTTCATCCACTCCAGGTGGGATTCTGTTCTTAAAGATGTCTAACAAACGTTCCTCTTCGCCTTTGGCTGGCTGCTCCAACTGCTCAGTAAGTCTCAGAACTTGCTGGGCATCCAGAGGCTTAGGAGGTATGCCAAGTTTGGCTCTCTCGCGAACTTGTACGTCGTACTCGCTCAAGAACGATTTGCTTGCATCTGTACTCATCATTCGTGTTCGGTTCACACATTTCACTCCTATCGGACGAGAAGCAAGGATTGTACTGCTGTAGAGCCGCTGCCAGCTTGATCCGGTGCTGCAAGAGGTTTGTTCGCCGAGAGCGTCGCCAGTGCTCGCCAGGTGTGCGAGAACCTGGCGTAGCTTGCCACGGCGTGATACGCAATACGAGCTCTGTGCTAATTTTAGCATTTTCTTTTCTAGCGGCACGTTCTAGCGACTTTGTCCAGTCCGTTGGCTCTCGTATCGCGGTCGCTCTGTGCAAGTCTCACTCACAGTGAGACGACTCAAGTGAGACGGTCGCTCGCGACAAACCATATTGGACGATTTAGAACGATCTTCATTCTTTTTACAAATTGTCAAAAGTGTCAAAAAAAAACCCGAAAACCGGAACGGAGAATATCGCTGTATCCTTTATCATTTCAGTACTACTTTAGTACTGATTTTAGGCCGACTAAGAGTAACGTAGTTAACTAAAGTTATGAGAAAGTTATCGAAAAAATGGGGGTAAGAGTACCAAAATTAGCATAAAGTTATTGAAATCACGTAAATTTGACGATAACTTTGCCCAAAGTTATTGTCAAAATGAAGGTTTGTCAATAACTTTTACTCGTCAAATCTTGAGTTAATTAGAGGGGGTCGAAGTTATGAAAAAGTTGTCGAAATTAACTCTTAGTCCCTTGACGATAACTCGCGTAATTTGCCCAACTATCCGTTCAATTGAATAACGCAAAAACTGACACGACGGTTCACAATTTGCGAGCACGGCGAAGTTATGAAAAAGTTATGAAAATTGACTCTTAGTAGTTTACGCATAACTCGGGGGATAAAGTTATGAGAACGCTTTACTCTTAGTCCAATAACGATAACTTTGGCATTAAAGTCGTAGTTATGGTCAAAGTTATCTACGTTACTCTTAGTCGGCCTTAGTACTAATTGTACGTTACGCTTTTTATTGGTCTTCACACATTCTACAGATGTAGACAGTTCTTCTTGTTCAACTGTTCAAGAACAAGTAAATAAGACACGTGAAGTCTCCTCGACGCAAGGGAAGCTCGTGGAGTTTTCGGAAGCTGCGTCCCGTGTTTCTCATCGTTCTCCGTAGGATTGGATCAACTGTGTACTCCCAGCAGTTAACCTTTGGACTTGAGGCTCGCTATTATGCAACACAGCACCTCGCCGTGAAACTCTGCTCTCAAGCTCTTCGACTTTGTGTCCGGAGCGACACGTTGGTCGTAAGTACCGAGATGACAAGCGTCGGTTTCTAACTTTCGAATTTCGGAATAGTTGATAATACCCCGATCTTCACTTTGAAACTTCGAGTGAAGCCAGCCTTTGGGAATCTAAGGAATCCACCTAAGCACACGGACTATACCCGCTGGTTATCACAAAAATATCAATGCCCGTGGGCCCCGTAATTATAAACCGACGTTTGAGCGAAACACAGTATTAACGCAATAGTTCCCACCCTTCACGCATCCTTCAGTTGTGTAAAGATGAGCGCACGACTAGTCACCTAAATGCCCCTCAGGTAGCTTCGTGTCACTTGTGCGACGTAGCTAGCTTGACGACTGTGTCAAGAGAGCGCCTGCCATACTGTTCATACACTGTATATCCGGAAAATATCAACGCGATTGCTGCCCTTCACTCTGTTGGCCAGGGAACCCAAAAAACTGCTTGTAGAAAGAACGTACGTTCGCCTTGTGCTTGAAACCTAAGTTGTGCTGTTTTCTCACGGAGTTCGAGTCGTGCGTCAGGAAGGCGTTACAGTAATCTAAGGATTTCGTTAATAATTCCCGTTGAAGAGTTCGTTTATCACCTACCACAGTAATATCTCGGCATCTTGGCCGATGCCAGGGTACGGACAGTGACGCAGAACACAAGATCTGCGACGTCGAACGCACGGAGTCCAGTCGAAGTCCAACGAGAGAACCACGGGGTCAGCGGGAGTGGGGTCGACTTATCAAGTGGGTACGATGTACACAGATGCATACAAGTATGATGCAATAGTACACAGTAGATCCAATAACAGTAACTCAATGTACAAGCAAGCCCAATTTCCGAATGGAATATTTTTCACTGAATATGCCTGGGAGACGACAAATGCACGAGGAAAACCATACTTAAGGGTCATATCGAAAGTCTGCAAACGAGTCGTTTGAAACGACTGAACGAAAAGAAAAGGCCACAAAACGAAAGTGCGACTCCACGACCGCCGGTGTCACCTACCGACGTTACCTGTGAGCGGCAGATAGATACAGAAGATAGACACATAGCGATAACGGCTACGTAAGCAGCGGAAGAAGCTTGTAGCCTTCGAAGACTCGAACTTACGTTCAAAGCAGAAGGCTTAGGCTAAAATTTCTTCCTGAACAGAACGGTGGGATAAGCTTCATGTCGAGCATCTTGTCGGTCGCGTGGAATTCGTGGGATAGGATTGTGTCGGACGCAACATTCACTATCCTCGATAGTTTTGGCTGGCATGTTCATCCAATCAGTGAACTCACCCGTGGGCTACCTGCTGTGCAGTCTCCAACTCCCTTGATCACAAGCTTGATCTTCTATGCTACAGTGGTGACACTTGGCCGAGCACAGCTGGTACGTCAACCCCGAATAAATAGAGACCCGCAACTTTTAAAGACATTCATGGTGCTGCATAATGTTTTCTTAATTACACTCAGCGCGTACATGTGCTTCGGCTGTATTAGTGAAGCACGAAGGCACAACTACTCTGTATGGGGTAACAAGTACAACCCTGGAGAGAGTCAACTCGCGCGATACATATATATCTTTTACATCAGCAAGATTTATGAATTCGTGGACACATTTATTATGCTCGTGAAAGGAAATATTAAGCAGGTCAGTTTTTTGCATGTTTATCACCACGCAACAATATCTTTCATTTGGTGGATGATCACACGTGTTGCACCTGGTGGCGACGCATATTTTAGTGCGGCCTTGAACTCTTGGGTCCACGTGTGCATGTACTCGTATTATCTCCTCGCTATCATTATCGGCAAAGATTCAGAGAGGAGGAAAACATATCTTTGGTGGGGCAGATACTTGACGCAAATGCAAATGTTTCAGTTCATGCTTAACTTATGCCAAGCTTTATACTGCAGCAAATTTTCTGAGTATCCTAGATTTCTGTCAAACATTCTGCTAGTGTACATGGGTACTCTGCTCGCCCTCTTTGGGCACTTCTACTATTCTAAACATATCGCGAAGAGTCATCGTGCGCATGAGAAGCAAATGTAATCGAGACCGAAGACAGGTGAAAGGCGAGTCCACAGAGTCACCAAGTTGCCACGCACTCTTCTAGGACAGTGCCCTGACAACAGATCACTCACTTGTGAGGACGTTTAATAAGCTAAGATGTAACCCGATCGCCTCCTTGAGATCGTTTGCATTCACAACTCGATTCTTATAGCCCTGTGGATATGTTTATCGTCTCCAACTGATACTCCCCAGAAGTATACTCACCTGTTCAGCACTTACTCGGCTGGTGAGTACCCCAACCTCGTGTCTGTAACATATTGTGAATGTGCACTAAGTCTGGCTTCAGCTGAATAAATTGTGTGCATAGTGTATCTACCTTCGTGGGAACGTCTAAGATTTTCGCGCAAATCGCTTCGCTCAGCGGCTCCATCGCGCTACCGACTGTGGGATGTAGCCCTCAACGTTTCTTCTTTTCAGTTTTTGCTACTCAGGCTGTGTAACACAGCCTGGGGTCCACATCTGCACATATGACACATAATGGTCTACTAAGTACTACTAAGAACCGGTAGTATTGATATCAATAGTACAAATAGAAATGTGAGTCAATGCGAAAAATGCCACCAAACCAGATAAGATACTCAGCGTCTAAATTGGCCAAATTCTCGCTACGCTATGTCCAACTGTCCAGAAACTTTTTTGGAGGGAGAAGTACTATGATACTACTACAGGTATCATAGTATAGTACTAGTACTAGTAGTATTTTATTCGAACAAGTTTCACCGGTAGGCGCTAAACTATGAAACGAGTAGTACTGTACGAGCCGTACAAGCGCCACCTCGCGGTGTGCGTAAAACACGTACACGCGTCGTGTCCTGGCTCTGCACCGACGATGCTCTGCACTAAGAACGAAATAATGTCAACTGGTGGCGCATGTAGCTGCGAACGCGCACTTCCTAGACCATCACCAGCGCGTGAGTTTAGCCACCGGGGCGGGCTGATCGTAGCTCGTCTAGTTCAGCCTTGGTTTTATCCAACGAGAGCGCAGCGCGTGCAAAATAGGTTTAATCGTACTCTGCGAGATATCCAATGCAAAAACACCTCATGCTTCGCTGAATCGATTAATTCAACGGTGAGATCGCAAGAACTACCAGGTCGTTTATATCTTACCAAGAACAGTTTGGTGAAACCCACACAACAGGTGGTGACTCGCAGGAGTTATGTGCATCCTCCAAGAAACCAGATGAGGATAACAAAGTAACATCGAAACGTTATCTTAAAGTCTTGTGTTTGAGCAGCGACACGGGTGGAGGTCATCGCGCAAGTGCCCAGGCTCTACAAGACTGCTTCGAAACTTTGTATGGTACGTTCACAACAAGTCCTGCACGAAATTTTGATCTCTCTGTGCTCTCAGGAGACGAGTTTCAGTTCATAACAGTCGACCTTTGGAGTAACTCTTCTCCGTGGCCATTTTCTTCGATGCCGAAGAGTTACTTTTTCCTCGTCAAGCACCCTTGGTTGTGGCGTCTAAATTTTCGCTGTTCTGAACCTGGGTTTGTCCATGCATTTATGTTCAAGGTATAGTATGCGTCAGCATGAACAAGCCTTGCGTATGACAAATTTATCAGGGTTATGCGGCTATCGTGGCTCGTAGATTCCAGCAAGCATTCACAGAGCACGATCCAAATCTTATAGTCAGTGTTCATCCACTCATGCAGCATGTTCCAGTAAGTGTACTTTGAAAATCACGAAAATGGACCTGAATATCCTCAACAGTTACGAGTGCTCGCAAAAGTGAAGCATGTGGCGCGATTAGAAAGTGCACAATTTGCCACGGTCGTGACGGATTTGACGAGATGTCATAAAACTTGGTTTCATCAAGTATGTATGCGATGGTTTCAGTTTGTATGGTGACTCAGCTCTCAACTAGGGAGTGGATGCGTGCTTTGTGGCAAATGAAGTTGTGGCTGATCAAGCGCGTGAATGCGGACTTACCGAATCCCAAATTATTTGTCATGGTCTCCCTATTCGCCCAGCATTCAGCACGGTGGATGTCGTCAACAAGCAGCAACTGAGACAGAAGCTGGGTCTTGATCCTTTAGCGTCAACAGTCATGCTGATAGGTGGAGGAGAGGGTATGGGTAAACTCGAAGTCATCGCGAAGGCGCTGTCAGAGAGGTATTTTGCTGTCTTCCGAGCTCGAATGCGAGAACGACTGATCGTCTTTAGACTTTCTCCTACTGACCAGCTGGTGATCATCTGCGGTCGAAATAAGACTTTGGCGGACAAGCTGCTGCAACAACAATGGAATTTGAAGGTGTGCGTCAAGGTACAGTCTCATCATATATCTTCTGCAGTTGCTAACGTGATGCTAGGGTTTTGTCACTAACATGGCTGAATACATGTCGTGCTGCGACTGCGTCATAACAAAAGCTGGACCTGGTACAATTGCAGAAGCACTAGCATGTGGTCTCCCAATCGTGTTAAATGGTGCGCTCGTCGACTCAAAGCAACTTTATCTTTTGTTTATATTGTTGCACAGGCTGTATACCTTGCCAGGAGGAAGGGAATATCCCGTTCGTTCTCAAAAACAAAGTTGGCACGTACAGTGAAGATCCTGATGAGATTGCCGTGAGTGTCTCTGAGTGGTTCGGACCTCAGAAAGCACTATTGAGATTGATGTCCGCGCGTGCCACAGAGTTGGGGCGAGCAACATCAACTTTTGACATTGTTCGCGATCTGGCAGGTACGTAGATACTCACATACCAAGAAACACACTGACGAGCGTAGATATGGCAAGGCGAGGAGCAGAGCGTGTCATTACTCCCTAAGCTCAAATTCCGAGCATTACAACTAGATCTAGCTGTGTGGATTTTTCTGGAGCTACTCAAAATTTATCCCCTCGCTGAAACGAAACTACTAGCGAGTGCGCGAATCTGTAACTTTTCTCTCGTCGCGTGCGAAGCGGCTAGTTCAGCGTCAGCCAACTCAGCAACCAACTTGGATCGTTGTGTAGGCTCCATGTGTGATTCGAAGAGTTTCTTGAGTAAAGAAGATAGAATTGTTCCGAAAGAAACCCCATGCTGCTCTAACATGTCGCCCATACAGCGGATACTATTCGTCAGATCACTTGTCAGTAGGCAGTGCAATAACATGTTCACATCAGTGGGTTGAAGTCTACCGGCAATGGAGTACACAGACTGTTCTTTAATTGTGTCATTGGTAGATAATGCGCAGCTCTGTAAAAGATTACAAGCTCGCCGCATGTCTCCATTCGAAATGTCGACAATAGCAGAAATCCCTGCGTCATCGATTGATAGCTTTTCAGAGCTAGCCATGTGTGCGACCCTCTCTTTGACGTGAGCGGTTGCAAACGGAGCGAACCTGAACTTCATACACCGAGACTGAAGAGCAACGATGATCTTTGATGCGTAGTTGGCGACCAAACAGAAACGTGTTTGTCTGGTATTCTTCTCAATTATACGTCTCAGAGCAAACTGTGCATCTTTTGTCATGTTATCACACTCGTCCAAAATCACTAATTTACAACCTGTAGAATGAAACCGCTGAGATGAAGCGAAAGACTGGATTTCGTGTCGAACCACATCTATACCGCGTTCGTCTGATGCGTTCAATTCGAGCACCATATGTTGACTTTGCCCCTTGTAGCACTGGTGCGCTATCGCCTTAATAGTGGTCGTTTTCCCAGTGCCTGGAGGACCGTAGAACAATAAGTGGGGTAAACGCCCCGCGTCAACGAGCCGAAGGACCGTCTTCGTGACTTCATTTCGAACAAACATTTCGTCTGGTAAGTTAGGTCTGTACTTCTCAGCCCATGGAAGCGTAGAGTGCTTTGCGGTGTTCATTGTTATCGAATATTTCTTCGATGCGAGCTCGAAACACAAGTGGTACGATCCGTACACGACTATTCGGCGAACTGAACGTCCACGTGTGGCGGTGTATATTCGCCCGGACAATTCTCGATTAAGCGTTCCGCGCTAGCAACACGACTATGACGTCTGCGAAACTCTGACCTGTCGTGCAGTAGTGTGGACGACACTCTGGTCCGGCAGTTTGAAAAAACGAGCTTTTTCATACTCGCTCGTCGTGTTGGCCTCGCAACACCAGCAAGCAACTTCGAGTCTTGTTCAACTCGTAGTTTGCGCAGCCGAGAGCCTACCCAGAAATCGTTGCAAATCATGAATTACTACTAGTACTTAGTACTTGTACTTACTAGTACTACGTAGTACAAGTAGTATTAAACTATCCATTTCTCTATGTCTTCGTATTGCACTAAGTTACACCATTTTACACAGTCATATCAATACATCTGCCTGAAATGGAATTAATGGTACGTCATCAATAGCCAATCGTTTTTAGCTTTTGAAAAGTATCTAGATTTTGATTGGCTGAATGATCACATCCAAGCGTCACGTGGGTAGGATAGATAGCTAGCCCGCGCGAGGTGCAGGCGTCATTTGACGATGAACAGTAGGAGCACTATGAAGCGTCCACAGATGAGTACATCAGCATACTTTCTAGCTGCTCTGTTAACGATAATCGCTCTGATACATCCTGCTTCAGCTGAAACTGCGACAGAGGTATCTGGAACCGTGATCGGGATCGATCTTGGAACAACTTATTCGTGCGTCGGCGCTTATCTAAACGGCAAGGTTGAAATCATCGCGAATGACCAGGGCAATCGCATTACCCCCTCGTATGTTGCGTTCACGGACTCTGAACGCCTCATTGGTGACTCCGCCAAAAATCAAGCGTCAGCAAACCCAACGAGGACCATCTTCGACGCAAAGCGCTTAATTGGTCGCAAGTTCAGTGACAAGGAAGTACAGCGTGATCTGAAGATGTTCCCATTCAAAGTCGTCGATAAGGAAGGCAAGCCTTGCATTGAGGTTCCTCTGAAAGACGGTGCCAAAGTTTTCCAGGCTGAAGAAATCTCTGCAATGGTGTTGGGAAAGATGAAGGATACCGCCGAAGCATACCTTGGCAAAGATATCAAGCACGCAGTCGTGACAGTGCCAGCATACTTCAATGATGCACAACGCCAGGCTACTAAAGATGCCGGTGTTATCGCTGGACTAAACGTTGCCCGTATTATCAATGAACCGACAGCAGCTGCCATAGCCTACGGCTTGGACAAAAAGGGTGAGAAGAACATACTCGTTTTCGACCTCGGAGGTGGCACATTTGACGTATCTATTCTCACGATTGACAATGGTGTCTTCGAAGTCATATCTACGAATGGGGATACACATCTTGGAGGCGAAGATTTCGATCAACGCATCATGGAATATTTCATCAAGTTGATCAAGCGTAAGTATGGTAAGGACATTTCGAGCGATGCGAAGGCAGTACAAAAGTTGAGACGAGAAGCTGAACGTGCAAAGCGAACTCTTTCTAATCAACACCAAGTTAGAGTGGAAATTGAAGCCTTGTTCGAAGGACTGGACTTCTCTGAACCTCTCACGCGCGCACGCTTCGAGGAATTGAATAATGACCTCTTCCGCAAAACTATGGGTCCTGTCAAGAAAGCAATGGACGACGCGGGACTAAAGAAGAGTGAAATTGATGAAGTCGTCCTTGTAGGTGGTTCGACACGTATTCCTAAAGTCCAAGAACTTTTACGAGAATATTTTGATGGTAAGGAACCGAACCGAGGAGTCAATCCAGATGAAGCCGTAGCGTATGGAGCTGCAGTACAAGGAGGTATTTTATCCGGCGAAGGCGGAGACGAAACAAAAGACATTCTTCTACTCGATGTTGCTCCTCTCACGCAAGGCATTGAAACTGTAGGAGGAGTTATGACAAAACTCATTCCACGAAACACAGTTATCCCTACAAAGAAGTCCCAAACTTTTACCACATACCAGGACAACCAACAGACAGTAATGATCCAAGTCTTTGAGGGAGAAAGAGCGATGACAAAAGACAATCATCTTCTTGGAAAATTCGAACTCACCTCCATTCCACCAGCCCCAAGGGGCGTCCCACAAATCGAGGTTACATTTGAAATCGATGCGAACGGCATTCTGAATGTTGGTGCCGAAGACAAAGGTACTGGCAAGTCTGAGAAGATAACAATTACAAACGATAAGGGAAGACTATCTCAAGAAGAAATAGAACGCATGGTTGAAGAAGCAGAAGAGTTCGCCGAGGAAGATCGTAAGACGAAGGAGCGTATCGACTCGCGTAATAGTCTTGAAACGTTTGCATACAACATGAAGAACACGGTCTCGGACTCAGACAAGCTTGCTGATAAACTTGACGAGGATGACAAGCAGTCCATTGAGGACGCACTCAAAGAGACTTTCGACTGGCTTGATGAAAATCAAGATGCTGACAAAGAAGACTACGAAGAACAACTGAAACAACTTGAAGAGCTGTGCAATCCAATCATCGCTAAGGCGTACGAAGGTGGTGACCAAGACGACGGCGAAGGAGTTGACGAACACGACGAACTTTAAGTTTTAAACATCATATCTAAGCCGATTGAAAATATCATAACATATTTACATTTAAGTTGAGCTCACATTGAGAACTTCCTGCTGAGATACGACGTTATGCCCCTTTCCAAGTCCATAAAGTGCTCCTCGAAACGGTTCTATACCACTTTCAGCGTATCTTGAGTTACATAGCCTGAAGAAAGTCGACGCAGTAAGTAAGCTATCGCTCCCAGCCTGATGTTGAGGGCCGATTCTCTCCACTTGTAGTAAATCCGCGAGTTTGTTTAGCCCACCATGGATGTTTGCCAACTGCTCCATCATGTACTTCATATCATATACATTTGGAAAATATTCGTGCAAGAGAGTAAAGAATTCCTGTTCGCTACAAGGAAGATCCTCACACGTCAATAGTTTGAGTAGATAACCGAAATCATAGCCACTATGAAACGTAATCCACTTTACATCCTCATTTAAAACGACGCCACTCACCATGAGAAGCTCTCCAAAGTGGTGTGCGTCAATCCCACGAACCTCAAGTGCAGTGAAGTCTATGCCGCTCTGCTTCAGAAGTTCGATAGAATCTCGTGCGTATATATCTTCTTTGAGACTGAACTCTTTAAAGTTGAACTGCCATATACAGAACTGACCATTTAATTGTGCCAGGTTACCGACTGCGTCTGTAAACGTAAGGCCCAGTTGAATCAACTTGAGCATGTCTACGTTACACCGGAGCGTTTGGTAATGGTACTCTGATTGATCTTTGAAAGATCCAACGGGCCTTGCCACCTAGAAGCGAACACATATTAGTTGAATAGCTACGTAAATCTTTGAGACTCACCACGCCTGGGAATTCGGTGTCCATCGCTATGTAAGGGTAGCGTGTGACAACCTCACGAATAATACCTATTTCTTCCTCTAGATTATCAGCCCATACCTCCCTTGTGATTAGATTACTCGCGTTCATCGTGCTTTGCTACGTTCTCAGCGTTGTGCTTTACGTTTTTACGTTGCTACCGCCGTTACTGACGAACGAACAGGCGAACGCAATCCCACGGGGAGTGCGGTTGGCGTTCTCACACGACGACACCACCTCAGCGAAGAAGCCTTTCTCAGCGAGCCCTCGTCACAACGAGATGGTGTTGACACTTAAGTGGTGTAACTAACTTCGTGACTTGTCGCGCGTGCTCGTTGCTCGCTAAGTGACGACGCGCGCGTCGAAGTGTTCACGAGAGCGGAGACCAGTGCAAGGAACGAATCCCGCATCTGCCTAGAACAGGATTTGGTGCATCTAGTATTGTAGGTGCTCTTATGCATCAATAAAAAATGTTCGGTTCAAATGGTACCATATCATATCTCAAGGCCGAGTAAGAGCACTGTAGATAGTACTAGTACTTAGTACTTCTAAGTAATCAATTAACATTAGGAGGCACACCATCTTAGTATGGTTTCGTAAATACTATCACCTGTCTTATGGAAAGCAGAGAGGGACCCGGAAGGGACAAAAAGGTTGGGTGGAACGCAGCTCAACCTACGAGCTTCTTGGACGGAAGCAACAGGGTGGCTCGGTCGACCAACCGAAATCCACATCCTATTTCAGGCAAAGATGTCAACAAGTCGGCTTGACGCGAACTCTTTGTCTCTCAATTACGGTGACTCAGCGCGCACTTTTGGTGGAGCCAACAAAGACGGCGGTGTTTACCCCGAAGCTCGTACTACTCGTAGTGTACAAGTATCGTCAGCAAATGTGACTGTTGGCAATGCGCAAGCCATGGCTTGCGTGAGCATACGCGATGCGAGCTGTGCAACTACCGGTATCGAGCGCTCTGTGCCGGTGAGGAAACGTACTTCAGCAACTCGTGTATACTAAAATATTTCCTTCAGCAGGCGTTACAGCGGGGAACACAAATCGAAGTCGAACATGAGCTCAGGAAAACTGAATCTATTCTTCATAAACGGAAGGGTAGTATGATTTCATCTCGGAAAGTCGATTCTTCACAAACTCCGAAGTACTACAAATATGCGACAAGTAACGTAGGGGAGAGCACGCAAGGAGAAGGCAAAGAACGTATTGTCCGCGTACAAGAAGCGGCAGCCGATCCCCTAGAGCCTCCCAAATTTCGTCAGAAAAAGGTACATTGGACAAATATATTACTTTCTTCACTCTCACTCTTCATCGTCTGTAGTTACCACCTCAGAGAAGCTCCCCACAACAAACTGTTGTTCAAAGTCCACCGAGAAAACTGAGCGAAGCAGAGCGTTTGGAGTGGGTAATCCCTTCGTCAGTTTCGAACTGGAAGGTGAGTTGTTTTCTATCCTAGATCCTGATATATCAACTTATTGCCATATAGAATCCAAGAGGTTACACCATCCCACTAGATAAACGATTAGCAGCAGACGGCCGGGGCCTACAGTCGACGAAGATAAATGACAACTTTGCAAAACTCAGCGAGGTGGATACAATTATTATGCGTTTCATTCATCAACTGAACACTTCTCAGGCACTTTATATAGCAGAGCAAAAGTCTCGAGATGCAGTTGATTCTAGGTCTCGCCTTCAAGCAGAGTTACAGTCGAGAGCCGACAGGAAACAAGAAGAGCTGTTGCGACAAATGGCGACTGAGATAAACAAGCATGCAGATTGACTGAGAGTACATCCTCAGAAATACTTCTGAACGTCTGAACCGTGTTGAATCATTTTCATGTCACGCACTGATGTCTCTCCGTATTCAAGTCAAACCCACGTGTTCTGTACTCATGTGCCAGTGTTTCATAGTGTAAAATGTCCTTATGGCACAATGAGGGCTTCACACGCTTGAAGCTGACGAGGAAATCATCGCTTGTCAACGATATTGAATGATCACGACTTTTATCGTCAGTAACAGCCTTTCTTGCTTGCAACAGGCGCTTCGCCGCTCTAATCCAAGCTCGAACACAAGCGTCGTAGAAATCTGCGCCTGAAAAAGTTGGATCGCAGGCAGAGGCCAGGTGAAAGAGGTTCACTTCTTCTTGTAGCGTCATGTTTCGTGTGAGGCTATTCAACATTTTGATACGACGTTCAATGCTTGTATCAACGCCAATGTACAGTAGATAATCGAAGCGGCCCTTTCTAAGCAATGACTTATCGATAAGATCTGGCCGGTTTGACGCGCCAAGAATGAACACGTCTTGAAACTGACGGACATCGTCAAATGCTGACTGCATTTGGATAGTTATCCTCTCTGTCGTGGCAGCCTGTTTGGATCTGATGGGTGCCAAAGAATCGACTTCATCTAAGAACAATAACGCAGGGCGGTTCTCAATGGCTTTCGTAAACGCTGCCCGAATAGCTCGTTCACTCTCACCAACGTACATGCTCAGTATTTCAGGTCCCTTGATGCTCACAAATGTGAGATTACTTTCGTTACACATTGCCTTTGCCATGAGTGTTTTCCCCGTACCAGGTGGCCCAAACATTAAGATATTCCGCCTTTCTATATATTTGGCCTGTAAGGGGGGGCGACATCGACTTGTCTTGCTAAGAGCCTCAAGCAACACCTCTTTTGCGTCGTCATGACCTGCCACGTCCATCCATGTCACCTGAGATGCACGTTCAAACCCATGGCTTTGGCGCGCATTATGTATGTCACATTTAATCGAGTCGCACAGACGATCGTAGACTATTTTGTTCATGATCACAGAGCTTCTTAGAGTCCGAGAGTACTCATCATTGAATAAGGCGCCAAAGAGCTTTTTCCCTGACGATAGGAAATTGTCAAGCAAACTCAGATGTTTTGGTTGCCAGATATCTACCACCGTTGAAGTATCGACAAAGTACATCTTCTGGTCAAGTGTATGGAGCATCGTGCGTTCTAAGAATGTTATTGCAGATGTCCTTAGCATTGCATCAGACCACGTAAGGAGTAATTCGTCAACATCACTATGCATTATGACCTCATCTTTGTCTGTTTTAGAGAACGAATTTGGAATATCAGAATATGCCAGTATAGTAGTGCAACCGCCTAAGAATCCATATGCAGCATGATTGAATGTTGTCCTTGACCTGAGTATTTTCTCACGTAGGGAACAAATCCTCATACACTGAAAATACTTCGGAAGCTGCTTGACATGATGACAACGCAGAACAAGCAGACGCTCGTGTGATGGACAACGACAAAGAATACTTTCAAAGTCTCGAGTCTTGCAGATGCCATGCCTACAGCTGTCTAAGTATATCTTCGACGCAATGTGTCGTACGTTAACAGTGAAAGTTGTTTGGCCAGAACATGTTACAAAACTTGACCCGATGTGCAATTTTTTGTTACAGCATAGTTGTGCAGATGTAACTACGAACTGATATATCTCCTGTTTGAAAGCATCATTTATCGATATTCTCATACACATCCCTACGTAGAGGATCCGTTTCCTCCGTAAAGAAGCGAATAGATTCTTGAGTATGTGGCTTCTCACAGCGCCCGTTTGCAGGGGACTGACAGTGAGCTGCACTGAGGTAGCTATTGGCAGCGATAGACTATTGACAGACTGAATCCTACATATACCAGCAACTAAGGTGGTATGCTCGTGTGACGTCATCCGATGAAAGATGCTGCGACATGTTTTTGTAGAATCTCGCCGACTCGTACTACGCACGTGAACTGCCACACGGCTCAGTCGACAATTGCCACACACAGAGAGCCGAACCCAACTACCGTGCAGAGAACCGATAGTGCAGGCTTCTCGGATGTCCAAAACTACTGGTTTCCCCAGAAGTTCGTGAGAAGTCGAGGTTGAACTCTCCGATACCATATCCTCAACCCTATGAAACGATTCTGGAGCGTTCAGGAAGGGAAAGTTGGCTTCTGGAACCTGCAGACAAACTTTCATCGCGGTTCAGAAAAGATTCGAGTGGCTCAGAAAAAGATTCTCTTTTGGAGACCACCAGACGAGGACAAACCAACGCAACACAAGCAGACTGCACTTTTCAACTAGATTTATTTCTATTTGCAACCTGTCCTTGAAACACTGTACACTCGGCCGCGGGTACCTACCAATCCGTGCCTCTGGTAGTCACAGGTACGGTTCGTCGGCAGGTCGAGTGAAAATTTTCATGTCCACATCATCACAATATTGCGATAGATGTACCGGTATCTAAATAAATCTGTATCTTGACTCGAAATATGATCTATGGACTTCAGTACTTTTTCGGACACGTACGCAGCAAGCCAGCTCTTTAGCAGTAGTCGGCGTCAAGTTCAGTTATAAAGCGTGTCTCGGGTTCTTACTTTTGCAATTTTTAACGCGATTATACGAGATGTTAAGTTGTCACTGATAACATGAAATCCTTGTTGTCAGGATTACGATGCTGAATGCTCTATGCTAAAGTATGAGTCTCTTCGTGTTTTTTATTGAAAATTAGATGATTTTATACTCCTGTGGAACATCACAGTAGTGTATAAATCGAAAAAAAACGCGCATGTGAGACTTTTTGAATGTTTTTAGCCATTTGCTATCATTTCCATCCATGAGCAAAAATTTCGGCGTTCGATTCCGGCGTATTTCGCGAGAAAAAGAATAGCGTTTGTCAAGTTACTTTTGAACCGGAGCATAGTACATGTACTTAGTATTATCCTACATAGTACTAAGTACACTAGTACTCTAGTACTACTCGTAGTAGTACATCTAATTATACTAAGTTAGTAGTTTCAGATCGTACTTAGGAGGCTTGCGCTCAGACGGTTTGAGCCGAACAGTTTGACCCGCACTTGTACGTGTCCAGCAACTCTTGGGGAACTGCGCACTCCGTCCAACCAAACGCTGAAGCTGACGCGCCAACTGCAAGCTTTGAGCGCGTCATCATCAAGACAGCAAGTCGTGCAAAGCAGCTCGAGACCACTTACGTATCTCCCGTGGAGTGCACTTGAAAGATATGACTGTTGTATGGTCACTCGACTTGTTCAGTGGCAACGCGCCGTCAACTTGGTCGCTTTGTGTCTTGACATGCTTTGTCGGTCCTCTCATCGTGTTCCTTGTCCACCGCCATATGTTTGCAAGGAGTATCCGATATGCTCTGTCTCGGGTCGTCCAAAAGCTACCTTTTGTAGGCTTGTACATCAAATCTTTGCAGCAAAAGATCGTGAGCGAGTTCGAAGTCGAGCTTGAAAAGAAAAAAGGAACTGGTCGAAAGAGTCACAATAGACAACGAGTGTGTTTGCCAGTTAAAGGATATCAGCCGGGCGAAGTAATCAATCGTTGCCGGGCGATGCAGGCAGCAGATTCAGCACACACAAGTCAAATGTCAGGCGCGATATATGTACCACCGCAGTCGGAAGCGTTTAAGATGTGTAGTCAAGTTTACTCCATGTTCGCTCATACGAATCCTCTTCATGGGGACGCGTTTCCTTCTATTTGCCAGATGGAAAGTGACATTGTCTCAATGGTTTCAGTACTTCTAGGGGCACAGACCGGCGATGACATATGTGGAAATGTCACATCTGGAGGCACTGAGAGCATCCTTAGTGCCATTCGGACGTCTCGTGATTACATTTGCTCGAAAAGGCAAATCAGACAACCAGAGATGTGAGTAATATTTATGTCAAAGTGCTCATCTCATCTTACTGATGTTTCATAGGATTGTTTCTACTTCAGCACATGCGGCAGTATACAAAGCGGCGGAATACTTTTGTATCAAGCTTGTACTGATCGGTAATGATGGCCAAGGACGTATGGACTTGGCTGAACTACGTGCAAAAATGAACCAAAGAGTGATTCTCGTTTATGCTTCCGCACCTGGCTATCCACATGGCGTCATTGATCCGATTCGAGACATTGCCAGATACGTCAAGGAGTGGGGCTGCTGTCTGCACGTTGATGCGTGTTTAGGAGGATTTGTTCTGCCCTTCGCTGACAGCGAAGTCTTGGGAAGCGCTGCGTATCCAGAGTTTGATTTTCAAATACCGGAAGTAACTTCTATGAGTATCGATACACACAAGTATGGGTGCGCGCAGAAAGGTTCATCTGTCGTTCTGTATCGTAGCCGTGAGATCCGTAAGTTTCAGTACACAGCTGTGTCGAGTTGGACTGGTGGTATGTACATATCGCCAACACAAGCGGGATCGCGATCCGGTGGTATTATTGCACAGACCTGGGCAGCGATGATGCATTTCGGTAGCGATGGTTATGAGCAAGCCGCACGCCAAATTCTATTGGCCGCGCAAAAGCTACGATGCGCACTCAGAGACATTTTTCCCCTTGAAGTAGTGGGCAAAGATTTGACTATGGTCGTGGCCTGGCGCAGTTTAAGTAAAAGTTTCGACATTTACGTCTTGAATGACGTGTTGGCTGAAATGGGGTGGCATCTCTCCGTGTTGCATAGCCCACCAGCGCTTCACTTGTGTATCACATCAGCCAATGTTGGTACAATAGACTTGTTTGTCACAGACCTTAGAAAAGCTGTCGACCGTGTACAAAAAGGTGATATTGTCACATCTGGTGCAAAAGCTCCGATATATGGCATGGGAAATCGCATGTCAAACACAACTGTAGTTGACGATTTGCTCAAGGATATTCAAGACGTATTGGACACAACTTGAGCGCAACCACTTACAAATCTGAAACAATGCCAGTGCACTCGCGTCCACAAATTTCAGTGTATCGTCAAATTTGTAACTAAAGCACGAGCTTCTTTCAATCACAGCATTCCTCCATGATGGCGTATGCGTCAGCTATTTCCCGAACGAAGGCTAGATCTTCCATGTTACCAGACACTGATGATAAAAACAGACGGATTGAGACTGCGTCGTTGAAAACATAATGTTTTGCCAGTTCTTCGTATGTCATGAGTTCTATAGAGCTATCACTGACTGTAACAAAAGCTGATTTCGTCAGACTGGGATTTTTTCCGGATACGAGTTGACCCAGGAGAAGAGTGCGGGTTGAAAGCCAGGAAGATGCATTCGTGTTTGTGTAATCCCCATGCCCAGATCTAGCACTACTAGTGAAGAGATGCCATGATTTCATGCATTTGCGCACGACGCCCGCTGCGTGATGTTTTTCAACGAGGTCAATGATCAATTTATCGGATGGTGGTGGTCCTGCTTCGCGATGAAATGCATGCGACGACGCGCAAATCCATCTATTATAATGTTTTTTGAGGGATTCGTCACTCCACAGGTTCGAAACAGGTTTATCAATACAACCATCTGAAGGCTTGTGATTTGCATCTTTAAGAGGAGAGATCTTTGTGGACGTCTTTAATTTATAGATCAACTCGTAACGCAACGTCACCTTGCAGAACTTGAGAACGATTCCGTCCTCAAATACACAAGCCAGGAAACGCCCTCTACCTTGCCAACTCATGTGAACAACTGCGGCAGCGTTCAAGCATCTAAGTACAGAGATCAGTCTGTTACCACCATCGAAAATACGGATAGTAGGCGTCGGATCACCACGCCGGACTACTGCAAAGTATCCGTCCACAGTGCAATCGCTGCGGAGCGACATCACGAAGACGAGGTGCTCGTAGTTGCGATACACTTCATTCAGTGTACAGCTGTGCTGCTGCTGCTGGCAAATATTCAAAGAGCATCTGCTCTGGTCATCCAGTGAGTTGGACTTAGTGATCTACCAGAATTGACGATTGCTGCCGCTGTGATACGGAAGTAAGCCTAGTTAACCAACTTTATCGTTAGGTACGATGTTCAAACACTTGAAGTAGGAGGGTGTTCCACGAAGCAGTGTCGATCGTTCTCCTATATACGATTTACCCTATCCAATCAGTCGCTTGGGCGTCAATCTTTGTGCAGAATTGTCCGCGAATAACCGCGAAGGAGTTGAGAAAGTTGCCCGAACCGAGCTATCACGCAGGCTGTTAAGTGAAGTGTGGGGCACACTTTGAGCGCTCAGCCTCACAACTTCGTAAGTTTCTTGCTGCGAAACTTTCGCACTGTGCTGGCGACTTCAGAAAAGAATCGCGACCGTCGCTGGACGAAAAACTTGATTTCCCTGCTAGTCTTATCGAACGTAAGCTACCGTATCCAGTTCAGTTATGGTATCAAACTCCTTTTGTTACAAAAGCTTGACGGGCGGCGTGTTTGTCAGTAGTCGTGACACCCGGTGAGAGTCTCTCACTTGTGAGTCACTGTGAACCATTCATAAACCATGAGTCATCGAGCCGTTGCCGTGTAAAACGACGAAGATCACTTAAACGTCGCGCTTGATGATGCCTGACTATGTTTTATTATCACATTCTAGCAGCACATAAATGGAGCCCCTCCGAAGCAACCCGGGTCTCTCTGCTTTCATCAGTCGCCTCCTGTTTTGCAAAGTTTGAACGCGATCGTCACATGGGTGACACAAATCCCTGGTGGCGATGAACTGGTAAATCGTGGTCAACCATAGAAAACGGAAGGTGATAACGAGGACGGCGACTCAAGCAACTTGAGGCTAGTTTCCAAGCGTTCGAACAGGAGTGATAGCTTGGCCTGCACTCATCCATCCAGACTGATCATGTATACTAGCACTTGAATCATACCAAATACACGAGAAGCTTGTTTTTCTTCCCCGCAGCTAATAGAATCATATCTCCTCCGATAACGTCGCTTTCTTCCACAGTCTGGCTATCGCTTTCGACTTTCACATTATTAACTCTGACTCCACCATTTGCTATCATGCGCCTTGTCGCGCCTTTAGTGGGCAGTAAACCCGACATCGGCATGACGTCGACAATCATGCTACCGATGACCGCTTTGCGATCAATATTGACCTGTGGTATCGATTCTGAAGCCATTTTCAGCACTTCAGCATCTAACACGGTGTCGTTTCCAGGCCGGAGACTCTCAGTTGCCTTCACAGCTTCTTCAAGACCTCTTTCACCGTGTACGAACGAAGTAACTTCTTCAGCCAATACACGCTGCGCAGTATTCGGTATATAATTAGGTGTGGACATGTCTTGTTCAATTTGGTGAATGACCTCGAGTGGTAAAAATGTCAACATCTTCAGAAGTCGAATAACGTCACTGTCGGTTGTACCAAGAAGATATTGATAAAATTTGTAGGGCGAAAGCTTTTCTCTCGATAACCACACAGCCCCACTTGCAGATTTCCCAAATTTGCTACCATCTGACTTCAGTAAGAGTGGAAACGTCAATCCTTGTGCGCCCTCTTTCTTTGCGACTCGCCTTATGAGTTCAGTCCCAGCTGTGATATTACCCCACTGATCACTTCCTCCAACTTGGACTGAAACACCCTCATGGCTGAAAAGGTGCATGAAGTCGTAGCCTTGTAGCAGTTGATAAGAGAACTCTGTGAAGCTCAGGCCAGATTCACTATCAAGCCTTGAACGTACGCTATCTTTGGAAAGCATGCTACCAACTCTTGCATACTTACCAACGTCTCTCAAGAAGTCTAAAAAACTCATGTTTTTGAACCAGTCATAGTTGTTGACAACCAGCACAGGTGTTGAATCCGATCCACTACCGATTATATTTTGAATAAGTAAACGAATTGAGTCAGAGTTTCCCTGAAGAACGTCTTCGGCAAGCAGTGGACGTTCCTGAGACTTGCCCGAAGGGTCGCCGACACGACCAGTTGCGCCCCCTAAAAGGACCACTGGTTGGTGGCCGAAACGCTGGAACCACGAAAGTACGACGATACCTAGAAGATTACCTAGGTGTAATGAGTCAGCTGTAGGATCAAAGCCACAGTAAACCTTGATTGGAGTGCTGAGTGATTGCTCCAGAGCTTCTTCATCTGTGCAGTTCTCAAACAAGCCCCGTGTTTTGAGGATCTCCAACAAACCCATGGTCTTAGTATCAGATGAAGACGGATGACATTTACATCGTAAATTTGCGTATGGTTTACTACGAACGAGATGCCGTGAGATTAGATTCTTAACTGAGCGCCGCGGAGACCAAAGTAGGCGTGAAGATATTGCTTCACTCCTGAGAACCCCTCTGCACACGGACGAAGCCGAAGTGCCTCGAGCAAACATCACTGGCCCAGGCTGTAGAGTAGCGAGTCTAATTCAATGACACGCGTATGGAGGAGCGATGAAAAATGTGTTGCTTCGCCACCGGTACGAGCACACAATAGTCTCTCGCGACCGGACGGCCTGCCTCCAGGAAGTCTTAAGGAGACGAGCGACCATCGCACGTCCCGAAGGCTGGAAGGGGATTTATTCTCGCGACAGTGGAGAGTTCCGTAATTGCCATCGAGTACTCTACTAGTACAAGTACTACTATAGTACACCACTAGGTAGTACAAGTAGTGTTAAGGCCCACTAACAGTACATCCATGACTTTAGGGTTTAGTAAAGCCAACTAACAATGGCACCGCTAACTTGTATGTTTACTGTTAGTCGGCCTGAATAGATTACATGCCAAAATCATAGGCACTTGATTGATTACTAGTTCTAGTATCTACTACACGTACACATCACAGTACATATCTTTAAGACATACCATCCAAGCCAGAAACGCCAGAAATGGATTCGTGATACGAATTTCGTAGTGCGCGGCGCTCTGCTTCGTCAGTCGTCGCCACGAAAAACTATCGCCGCTGCGGCTAGCCCGAGACAGAAAGTTGGCAAAGTCGCCAGACTAGGCTGTGGAACGTTAAAAGAAAACCACGATTCGCAAAAGGAATCTAGCACTTAGAGGATTTAAGACATGCTTGCGGAAGGCGCGCCGAGCACAAACGCTGAAAATTTTGCAGCGGCACCTATGGACACGTCGTCGAGGAATACGCGGGCGTGTATACGTTGCGGGCTAGTGAAAACTTTTGATCAGGTAAAGCGCAAGTGGTAGCATAGTTGTGTCATTTGACTAACAATTCTGCGGCAGTTCTTTGAGTCAGGTTGCGATAACTGTGTGAGCGTGCCCATGCTGAACGACCGTGCAGCTGTTTCTGAGCATACTTCCCAGCAATACTCAGGGTGTGTTTTATTGCTTCATTTCTGTATACTGTCAACTTAAGTCTACTAGTTTGATATCGATACACGATCAAAACTACAGTTGGGCCGCTAAGTGGTTACGAAAGAGTACGGTTTTGCAGTTTTGTCTCTGAAGAGTGATAACTTAACTTTCTGTTTAGGTAAACTTAAACCGGGGTGCTATGCGTTGCAAGTAGATCGCGAGTAAATAGTACTAGTACAGAAGATAACATTGAAAGAACTAAAACGACAATTGGAACCCCCGCCTTAAGCTGTCGCCAAGGACAAGTCAACATGCTATTACCCAAGCCAAGTCGAAGCCAGCACACACATCACAGTTCGCAGTTCGTCCGCACTTTCTCTTTTACAAGCTGCACCATGTTCAGGAAGCCATTTGTTCTCGAAGGTGTTAGACTTTGATTGAATCCGAATTCAGTCACAAAGTCGGCTCTTAAGTCGAGAATCTGTTGTACACTGCCCTCACTCAGACCTAGCACAAGCAAAGCTGCCAAACCTTTCGTGAGTTGGGAGTCTGAGTCTGCACTGACATAGACGATTCCGTCTCGAACAGAAACAGATATCCACACCTAGATGATCTTTTAGTCACGGAAGCTCACCTCAATATAGATTCACACCTGTGAAGTACAACCTGGAACCTGATGCAATAGTTAACTCTAGCGCCATCAGGGTGTGACAAGAGAACGAACCTTGTTTTCATCTAGACGTTGATCCTATCGAAATTTTGATGCTGACAACGATACTTAGTTGCAAATCTGACTTACCGCTGGAAATGGAGGGAGTTTCTTCGCTAGGAAAAGAAGTTGTTTATAACGTAACAATGGATCAGGAACCTGTTTACTCAACAGCTCAGGCTCAAGAAGAACAGAGTCGTAAAGCGCACCCACTGCTCTAAATGAACATATCAGCCGTTCTAAACTGGGCGGGTAATTTTGTTCGACATCGCGCGTAGCTGCGTGCCATCGTCGTACTCGACTGCTACGCCGGGTACGGGCTTCAAGCCTACGAAGAAACGTGGGCTTATCGACGAGGACCGCCGACTGCGACAACATCGTTGTTCGCCTTTCGGTTGAGATAGTCCGTAAGCTTTTGCACTCGACCAACAATCTTGTAGTCGTTTTACGAACGCCGTTTCTCTTCCCAAAATGGCACCGTTCAATGGCGCCGTCAAGTCTCGACACGCCGTCGACGCCCCTTGTACTTAAGCCGACTAACAATGGCACCGCTAACTTGCATGTTTACTGTTTGACCTACAAATTACGGGAAAAGTGACGACTAACAATGACAATTTAACCTAAGAGGTACGGAAATTACGTGAAATCCACCCTAACTTGAACAATTACGCTTACTTACGACTCGAAAATCGACGAGTATTTTTTAGGGGAGTGAGTTAGGCGGAAAGTTACGGAAGACTACGGAAAATTCATTGTTGGTTGCACACGGTTCACTACACGACGTGTCTAAGGGTTTAAACCATTATCGTCCATGAAGTTAGACATCATACAGTATGATTCACATCAGGCTTTGATCGACCACGTTCTCTTAAGCACGCGTAAAATAGTACTATCCTAAACCCTAATATGATAATATCGTACTTAGTAGCACGATATTAACGGCGTTGGAACTCCGCTTGAACAGCAGAATATCAACCGCAGCAGACGGAGACTGGACACTGAAGCACTACCATCGGGAGACGCTGTATCGAGGCACACGTCTACCGAGTACTCGTTCCATAATATGATAGCCATCATCCATCCTGACTTAGGGATAGGTACGCAATACAACTCGTACCCGGGAGTGCAGTTGTTGACGTCGTCATAGGTGGAGCAGAAAGACTAATCGTCGATGTTGCTCATTCTCTACTCAAGGCCGGCAAAGAGGTAACACATATTGTACGTATCACTTGCTACATTCACTTGGCCGTAGATACAGCTGTATACGACCCATCATAACAAGCGGCACTGCTTTCCTGAAACACTGGAAGAAGGTGTGTAGTTACACGAAGCGTTCACACACGGTTGGTGAACTTGCACGTAGGGGATCGAGCTCGGTGGATACACGTACGAAGCACGTGGCTTCCAACTGCTATATTCGGATACCTACACGTCGTTTGTGTCAATATTCGCTGTGCTTGGGCAACGGTATCTTATCACAACTGCCAACACTCAAGTATGAAAGTCTCCGCATTAGCTCTGTATGCTTTGGGAAGTCGAGCGTTTGGAAACGGTTATGATTGATCAAGTGCGTTTCATGTGTTTTTCTTCGGCAAGAATTATCGATTTTCTTAGGTTTTCCTTCCAGTATTGCTCGTCAGACTGCTATCGCCCGCGAGAGTAATAGTTTACTGTCATTTTCCGGACAAGCTACTCGCAACGCGCACAAACGTTGTGCGGAAGCTATACCGCTTGCCATTTGACTCTCTGGAAGGTCTGGCCATTGCGTGTGTAAGAATTCTATCAAAACTTTCGTTACTCGAGCTCACACATTTCAAGGCCCATGATACAATAGTTAATAGCACATTCACTTCAGTTGCATGTGCTACTGTTTTCCCGAAATGGTTAAAGGCAACGCCGGCTGTGCTACATCCATCACTCAAAGGAAGTGAAGCTCCCTCGACCGCTGCTAATTATCAGAAGCAAGCATTGCATCTTCAACCCCACATGCTTCTGTCACAAATTAGGTATTATTTTATCGTTGAGTAGGATTATTGCCTCACCACAACAAAGGACCACCTGCAACTTCTTTCTATCTGTGAATCGTTTTGAGAGGAAAAAACGTCTTCATGTAGCGATCAAGTCCTTCTCAAGCTTTAGGGAGCAGTTGCGGCTTGTACGTGGTCAGCAACCCCTCCTGATCATCGCAGGCGGATACGATGACTGTGTTGCTGAAAATGTACAACATCTTCAAGAGTTAAGAAGGTAGAAGATCTTTGTAGAATTTATCATTTTCGTCACTCCACACTCTCAGGCTGGCGAAGAGCTTGGGTGTTGATAGGGATATTCTATTTTTACCTTCAGTAAGTGAGAGCATGAAGAATTTTTTGCTGGAGCGGTGTACTGCATTATTGTACACCCCTGTGAATGAACATTTTGGTATAACACCATTGGAGGCCCTAAAATTCGGTCGCCCAGTGATAGCGTGTGACAGTGGCGGCCCATGTGAAACTATAGTGCATGAGAAGACAGGGTTCTTAGTTGATGGTACTGTTGAGGTAAATATTTTACGTTTCAATGTGAACTTGAACTGACATTCTTCTACTCCGAAGGGCTTCATGACCGCAATGCTTGAGTGCATACTCCGTGAGAGCACAGCTACTAAAATTGGTTCAGCAGGTGAAAGTCGCGTCAACGCTTTATTCGGCCCTGAACGCTTTAGAACGAAACTGGAGAATATACTAGACCAATAGATATAGGGTGCAATGATTCCACCATTTTTTGTGTTGTCATCAGATGAATATCATGCGCACGTAGCTCATCATTTTACTATTCCTTTTCAGCCAAAATACTTCGGTAGATACGGGAGCTTTGTGCAATGAAATCTCTGATAGAGTTTAGCTCATTGGCACCATAGTCACTAAAGTAATACGCCTACACGATAGGTTAGCTTTGGCAGCAGTTTTCGTTCTTATTGATTGATACCCTGGTCAGATTCGCTGGATTACGACGAAACACATATTGTCGAAGTTTTTGCTTCCTGTATGAGTTAAGTTCAGACTAGACCAGCGTCAAATACGAGGAATACGAAGTGAGACAAATGGCTCACCAACAAGTCATTAGTTGAATGCCAGTTCAACATGTCTTCTCGTGCGTATCTGCACATGAGTTCTGCCGTCTCTATTGCATGGAACTCCAGTCTCTATTTTAAATAAACTGTGTAAACTCTAGAACGACAAATCACTGTAACAACGCACCTGTGGTGGGTCGAGGTGCTTTTCCTGCTGGACTGCACTACTCAACCGACTTTCTTTTAACCATTCCAACGAATGTCCCTTCCTATCAAGAGTTGAAACGGAGAAAGTACACTTTCCCTGCCTTTTCAGGTGAAGCCCCATCCAAAAAGGGACCATAAGTGCTTCTGTCGCATTGAACGCGTTTATCTACAAAAAACGGAAGAAATTGAATCTTGTAGGCTTAGCGGCGGTGTTACCTTTCCTTGTAGTAGTGTGACGTCTCCCCCCTTGCGCTCTTGTTAAGGAACTTACACACGTTTGAGAGATGTCTTACCTTTCTTCCATTGAAGTTTGGGATGACGCTCGTGGGTACATCCTCTGCTAAGAAGCGAAGTTCCTTAACGTTTATTAGTTGAAGTTTTCAAGCGGTGCACGAAAACAGCACTTACCGCGGAGGTAAAACACGACGCTGCTTGCATATATGTGGAATAGAGAGCTCTATTGATCGATTGGGGTTACCCGGCGTCTCCAAGCCAGGTTTGGTGACCGACAACGTCGCCGGGTTTGGATGAGTGCACACACACAACGTGTCAAACTCCAGAAGTCCGATATTCGGAAACTGGACTGTGGAACGCGTCTAAAGACAAGAGGAAGCCTTCCTCAGGAAGAATCAACTTTCCGAGTCTCATTTGTTATTAACAAAAACCATATGCAAACAGTATCTGATAGCGTACTTAGCAGTATCAATATTTGCAAGAATTTGTGCTAACGGTACTATATTAAAGAATGTTGAAGACCATATGAACAAGATTCTTAAAAACCTTGCTGATAGTAAGAGGAAGGACTCTCGACGGTGGAACACCGTTACGTACTAAATGCAGTGTGAGTCGGTTGCGTGGTCTTGTCTTGCTAGGCTTGAGCGCGCGACTTGTTCGAAACCTGCTCTATTAGTTGCAGTCGATTGGATAACCTCACAAGTACGATTTTTAAGGTTTGAAGAGGGAATTAGACGTCGAACTTCAAAGCCCATAACCACGCAGGGATGTTCTCACGTCTCTTCCACTGGCTGCTGAACGTACGCGGGAACGGTGTCTTCGTCGTATTGTTCAACAGCTGGTCATGGAGACTCCATGGAGCATATATGATCATTCGTTGTACCAATTGGATATATGACGTGATACTTAAACTACGACTGCTCTTCTTTAGCCTCCAAACTGTAAGTGCTGTTGTTATCTGTCTTTGAGTGGCTGTCCTGACTTGTTTTAGTGCAACTGCCGTGCGCAAGTACGACTAGACTGGGAAAATCCAAAAGTAACGGGAAGAAATAAAAGGTTCGTCCGCTAATTTGTCAGTCTTTCATAGTTTAACACTTCACGAGACGAGCGCATGGTACGCTGCGATCTTTCAAAACTTCAGAACAGGCGCGCCACTTCTGGGCAAGGGCAGGTAAATGGCACGATATGGGGCATCTTGAAAACGTCATCTTTCTGAATGGACGATGGAAGTTTCATCTCGCTAGTAATCCAGACAGTGTTCCATTGAACTTCTTTAAAGAGGATTACTGTGATGATTCGTGGAGTCTGATGGCAGTCCCATCAAACTGGCAGTGTTCGGGATATGATATCCCCATTTACACCAATTTCCAATACCCATTTCCTACCAATCCACCGTATGCGAGAATGCCTCACGTGTACGCTCACAATCATTCACGTCCTTCTGATGATACATCTATTCGTTTAACTGATCCCATGTCAAACCCGACGGGTTGTTACAGACACACATTTAGTATTCCCGAAGAGTGGGTACATGGTCGACGAATTTTCATCAGCTTTGAGGGTGTTGATTCGGCATTCAATGTATGGTTGAACGATATATATGTAGGTTATTCAGAAGATAGCAGACTTTCAGCAGAGTTTGATGTAACTGCGATGATTGGTATGCGCAATACGCTTGCTGTTCAGGTTGTGCGTTGGTCGACTGGTAGTTACTTAGAAGATCAAGATCAGTGGTGGTTGAGTGGTATATACCGTGATGTACGAGTATATTCAAAACCATCAGTCTTCATTCAAGATTTTTACGTTCAAACACTGAAGTTGGACGGAGCTTCGGCCACTGTTGCCATCGCTGCCGATGTTTGCTGTCAACAAGAGCTTGAACGAAATGAAAACGTCTTCGTTGCTGCGAAGTTCTACGATGGAAATAACGAATTCCACAGCGAAGTTCGCATGGTTGATTACTCACAGATTATTCGGAATGATTGTGAAAAATTCGGCAACGAGTGTGGTAGCGAGATCGAGTACAGTTATAAATTTGAAACCACATTCAATATGGAACATGTTACTTTTTGGTCGGCAGAAAATCCTTACTTGTACACAATCGTCTTCACCCTTTCTACGTCGCAGGGAATTGAAGTTGATAACGAGTCTTGCCGATTTGGTGTGCGACGCGTGGAAATTCTTGGAGATGAAATCCTACTAAATGGTCGATCCATCACCATCCAAGGTGTCAACCGACACGAGCACTGTGCCAAACATGGTAAAACAGTGAGCGAGGACCAAATGCTAGAGGATATACTGCTGATGAAAAGGAATAATTTCAACGCTGTCAGGACAGCGCATTATCCTAACCATCCGCGATTCTATGAGCTTTGTGATGAATTCGGCATGTATGTTGTAGATGAAGCAAATATTGAGACCCATGGTTTCCAAGCATTTTTGCACTCAACAGAATTTCTTTCAAATGCCATGGACTGGAGAGATGCTTTCATGTCACGGCTTGTACGTATGGTTCAGCGCGATCGAAATCACGCATGTGTACTTTTTTGGTCATTAGGGAACGAGTCAGGCTGTGGAAAGAACCACCAAGAGATGGCTAAGTGGCTTCGCAAAAATGATGATACACGACCGATCATGTATGAAGGTGGTGGTTCGCGAACAAACTGCACAGACATCATTTGTCCTATGTATGCACGTATTGAAGTGTGTTATCAACTGTTGAAAAGTAGCAACTACGATCGACCTCTAGTGCTGTGTGAGTATTCGCATGCCATGGGGAATAGCAATGGAAACTTGGATGAATATTGGAGACACTTTAGAGGAGACAATCCCCTCCGAGGTGGATTCATATGGGATCTTGTAGATCAAGGCCTGGAAGCTTATGATAAAGACCGCAATCGAACATATTGGGCGTACGGCGGGGACTTTGGCGATACGCCAAACGATGGACCATTTTGCATCAATGGGTTGGCTTTCCCAGATCGCACCGAACACCCAGCAATGCACGAGGCAAAATTTGTTCAGCAACCAGTTACATTCGACTGGCATACCCCGGGTAAATACCATCGAGTGGATGTCACGAACTGGTACAATTTTAATTCGCTGAACCATGTGAAGACAACTGTCACCGCTCTTTCCAAAGATGGATATATGCTGTTTACTCAGAATGTCCTACTTCCGAACATTCGTCCAGCTGAACGGCGTGTCTTCGATATCAACGATCTTCTCGGGGATGAGACGCTGTTAAGGCATTCTAATTCGATAGCACTGATCAATTTTTCATGTCGTTTACGTCAAGACCACAAGTGGGCACCTGAAGACTTCGAGATTGCTAAATCACAACTTGTGTTACCGAAGTTTTTCGCCATGAACGATTTATCTTATACACCATCAAACCTGTGTACAGTGCAACTACGAGAGACAGATCTTTCATACGTCGTTACTACTTCTAATGGCTTAGAATGTCGTCTACTAAAGGCAGGGCCCCATGGGGGGTGTTTACATGACCTTACAGTCAGAGGAGAGAAATTGATTTGCGCACCAGTCTTACCGTGCGTCTGGCGCGCCTGTACAGATAATGATCGCGGCGGAGAAATGTTTTCAAATGCAAGTCGCTGGATAAATGCCGGTCTCGATAATCTCACAAATGACGCGTTGACAGTCGATTTGCACGTGAGAGATGACAGAGTGCAAATAGCGAGCAAGTTTTCATTGACCCATCATGCTAACTCAAAAACTATTGCAAATGTGTCCATGAAATATGAGATTGCTATGACAGGTCAAGTAAGACTTGAAACCTCTATACGTTTCATTTCTCATATACCGCCACTTCCAAGAGTTGGGCTAAGAATTCAATGCGCAAAATCATTTCAGCACCTTGAATGGTTAGGGCGTGGGCCACATGAATCCTACCCTGATCGCAAAGCTTCAGCCTTCTGGGGACATCACGTTGCAAGCGTTGAAGACATGCACACACCATACATAGTGCCTAGTGAAAGTGGTGGTCGGTCGGATACGAAATATGTTGACTTATTCAGTGATAGAGGTAGCGGCCGTCGAAACAAATTGAGGTTTAGTGCGGAAACGCCCTCGTTCTTCTCTCAATTTTCTGTTTCAAATTTTAGCATTGAAACTATCCACAGGGCTCAACACGAGCATGAACTGGTTGAAGATCAGAATGTGCAAGTACACTTAGACGCATATCACATGGGCATCGGTGGCGATGATAGCTGGTCACCATCTGTTCATCGCAGGTTTATGAGTAATTCAACTCATTGGTATTTCGCAGTGAACATATCTGCCGAGGAAATAACGAGTTGAAAACACTTCTTTCAGCAGCAGTTTCTACTGTACTTTTCTGACGTGTACGGAATGAGTTCTTTCAAACGGTTCCAATTACAAAAGAGCATCCTAAGATGCCGTTGACTGAAGTAAAGTTTTCACTTCTTCCATATCAAGACATCTAAAACCATCGCGTGTGGCAATGCCCACTGTGCAACACGAAACATCGAGATCGCCATTTGGACACGCCTCCCTCAGCGCTCGCAAAGTATGAAAATAAACCTGAATTAGCATGAAGGATGACGTCTATGAATATAACATCTATTCGCACCTTTTCCATGTGTGCTCCATCAAGCTCATCAAGGTGTTTCTCCAGGTATGTTCTCGACGCCTGGGATCGACTGCCTAAAAAGACTAGTGAATGAGAATACCAAAGACGTTCATCGTTTGCATACCAATACCGACTGCCTGACATTCATGAATTTCACCCGTTGGTAGTAGTTGATACAGCTGCGCCTTGTTATCGTCCAACCCCGCCAAGAGTACACCTGCGCCATATGGTCGCCGCGACGAGTGTTGTGTGCAAGCCTGTGTGACGTGAATTTGAAGCATATACACAAGGTGTGCAATTACCTGAAGTGATTTCGACATGGTTTCAACCAACTCAGAAACTTTCGCGTCTCTATTGAAAACGAAATTCGTGTCGACCGCACTTCTGCGAAGCGAAGTCAAGATCTCATGCCCATCAGACACAAGTCCAGATACAGCAAGCCCCACGTGAGGACTAACGACGAAAACTTTTTCATGACTTGCCGCGAGCGAGGACGAATGCCGTTTAAGTGCTGCGAGAATGACGCATTCCGAGCCCTGATAATCATCATAAGGTATTGAGAATACTCTCTGGCCAACAAGATACCTTGCAGCCAACAACTGTACTCCCTTGTGCAACTGCCTCGATGGCATCTGCAGAGTCGCGTGAGAAGAGCATACTTGTGAGAAGTGGAAAAGTACGCACACTCAACTTGATATAATCGTCCCTGTGGGCTCCAACTAAGAACGTCCTATTCGTGAGTTGAGAGTCTGTTTGAGTAGTCAACGCGGTTGCGGCACCTGATCGTACTGATTGCGGAACATAACGTGAACAGGCGAAGAGAATTTCGGACACGCTAATGTGGATCGATGTAAAATCTACAGATTTGACTTGTTTAAAAAATAACTCCGTAGCGAGCCATGCGTGCACTGCGTGCAGCAAGTTGTTGGTAACGCCGAAAGTCCCTCAGTGAGTTTGCAGTGAGTTGACTGTTCTACTTCATGTTGGGTAGTTTCCACTGTCTGTTCCGGTTTCACCCAATCAATAGACTAGTTTTCATCCGCGGTAAGTATCAGTACTGGTACACACTTGTTGGTACTACTTAAAGTAGTACACACAATACTTATTTCCCCCGTCGTCCATATCAACGGAAAACCAATCGTGGATTCCGTAAAGTTTGCTAAGTCGCAATTATAGACGTTATCATATGATACCCGGAGCTTTCGAACTGAGGGCGAGCGAGCCACTGAGAAAAAACAGGCGAAGTCTTTTCCGCAGGCGGTCTACGTCCAGACCGCCTGTTGCTACGCCACAGAGTGTATCCACACGTTGAGTTACAACCGAAGCGTACAGCTATTAACGCGAGTGGTGATTGCTGGGCTTGAACGATCTCTCGACGATAGACAGCTAGGTAGTACATAACTGCCTGAGATCGTGAACTAGCAGCCTGCGGTCGTCCCATGTTCAAGACTGATCTCGTCTGTTCGTACTGCAGCTCAACATCGTGACCGAAATTAATTTAATAAGCCATGTCGCACGTTTCTGATGACGCACGGCCAGGCGTTTGTCACCAGTTGAGCCATACCGAAGAAGTACCAACAAATAGTCGGCAACTGAACGTCTGTTTAGAGCTTTTGCCTCGTTCGCCTCTATCTGAACAACATTTGAGACTGTTGAGCGCAAGTGGATATGCTTATAGCAACGTATGCAAATCCCTAGAAGTTCTGTCTCTTAGAAGTCAACTTAAGCGAGTGGAGCTGAAAATGATTGCTGCACTCTTACACCTAGATTTTCAAAAATTTGTGACTGCTGCAGACGCATACTGCGGTGTGCTGAGTACACCGTATACTTTTCAAGATAGACTAACCGTGTCAAATGCAAAATGCGACGAGTTCCGGGACATCGCTGTCGAGTTGGTCGGCCGTGCTCTCATGGCGTGCCAAGATGATCCAACAACTCTTTGCAGTCTACTCAACTTACTTCCAAAGCTTGGAGTCGTTGATGTCGGTTTCAATTTTCTCGCGGAACATACTCGCAAATATCTTTCCATCGAGGCAAACATCATCAATGTGGAAGTCGCATCGAGTCAAGTTACGTATCTTCTGAGTCGTACCCTGAACTTCCTGGACTTCTTCTGTTCAAACATGCGCAAACACTACAACGAGACATTTTTTCGCTCATTTGTTGCACTCGTGTGTGAACATGTTTTCTCACTTATTAATGTCACCTTGACTGGTATAGCCAGCGATTACAATGCACAAATGCTGCATGAGCAGTGTCTTCGAAGTTTTGCACTTGTTGGACGTGCATGTAAGGTATTTGAAGAAGAGCTGTGTCAGCGATCCTACGGAACAGACATCTCCTCTTTGTTAACATCCCTGAGTAATCATCATGTCGTGACAGTGCACGCTGAAGCGGAAGCTCAATATATTAGAACCCACTGTATGGAGAAGTTGATTGACATGAATCCGTTGAGCGAAGGTCATGACGCATCAACAATCAATGATATATTTTTCATTATGCAAGTAAGCGTACAGCGTGCATGTGTTTCAACTTGGCCGAAGGTCTTGCAAAGTGTTTGTTTTGAAGTTTTGAAGACGATGAACATTGTACGAATCAATTTTCAAAGAGCCATGAACAAAGTTGTGAAAGACATTCAAAACATAGAGCTGGGCGAGTTGGGCTTAAGGATGTTGATGGAGGTGGATAACTCCGCAGGGCTTCTGTACCTTTCGTATGCTGAGGAGCGCCTTTCCATTGCAGAGCAGGCTGATTATATAGCGAAAATATGTGCTTCCATGACACATGAAACGAGAAAATTGTTGCAACGTTTGGTGGACGTACGAGACATGGAAGCATTAACTACATGCCTGACTCATATTGAGGATTCTGCAGTTGGGTTTCAAGGACTTTCATCAGAAGTTACCAATATAATAGTTCAAGAGATTCTGAATATGATGAAGCCAATCTTCAATGAACTTACTCTGACGCAATACGTCTTATCTGAACGACAATTTGAGGATGGTAGTTCGTCTATCGGTTGGGTGAAGCCACTTTTGATCTTGTGTGAGAAGTTTGCTCGCGGTATGCATTCAATGAAGCCAGATACTGGCGCCGTAACTGCGAAGGTATTTCCTCTTCTGATCACAAAGTTGACTCTTTTGTTAGAAATGCACACGTTCAGCCATCTACGATTCAATCACTTAGGAGCGTTGTACTTTGAACGTCAGATCAGAGCACTGATTTCAGGTCTCACCACCGTGAGCCTAGTAGGAGTTCGGGGTCAGTTCTCCCGACTATTAAGTGCGTGCCAGCTTCTTACTATCGAGGAGACGCATGATGTCTCAGAGTATGTCAAAGGGACGCACAACACTGCATTCGAATTGAATACAGCAGAGATCAAGGCAATTTTGAGCAGGCGAGTTGACCTCGGCTGCGATGGAGATGAACTTTAAACCATGTTAGTCTATGCCATTACAAAAAATGCTTCCAGGGGGTAGAGAGTAGACTAAGCATCGTCAATACTGTGTACATGAGGAAATTGTTTTATGTTCGAGCATTCATAGAAAGCCCTCTCAATTACCATGCCTATATCCAATAGTTGTGCATCCTCACCTGGCCGTCCAATAAGTTGAACGCCCACAGGAAGTAACTTTTGCCCATGGCGAACTTCTTTAGCCTTCAGCACAAGTGCTGGCAATCCTGATAAATTCACATTGACTGTCAGTGCGTCGCTCACATACATTTCTAATGGACTCCTAAGGGATGTGTTAAGTTTAGGTGCGACAGTGGTAGCAACTGGCGTGAGCAGTACGTCGTACGTTTGCAAGATGACATGAAGCTCTGCTGCAACGCATTGGCGAACCTTATTTGCTCGCTCGTAGTAAGCATCTGCGTAGCCATCCGAGAGGGTATATGTTCCCATAAGAATTCTTCGTTTGATTTCATCCCCCAAATGGTGCTGCCTTGAGTCAAATATTGTTTCCCTCCCGGTTCCAGTCTTGATACCATCATGGCGTGCCAGGTTGCTACTTGCTTCTGACATTGCCAATATATAATACGCTGGTAGGCCGTTCAAAAAGTTTTTACATGACACTGTCTCAACATGTGCGCCAAGATTCCTTAGGACTTGAAGCGAATCAGCAAAACTTTCACACACATCATCGGATACTTCAGAATCGATCGCTTCTTGGATGACGGCAAAGCGCTGTCCTTGCAGTGGTCTTATATCATCGTACTTTTCGTTAACAGTGAGGCGTCCATTCGTACAGAGAATATTAGAAGCATCCATGGACGAGCTACATTGACCAAGTCGCAAAGCATCTACAAGAAGTATACAGTCATGAACTGACGATGTCAAGGTCCCTATGCAATCGAAGGAGGAAGCATACGAAATCAACCCATGCCTTGACAGGGCACCATAAGTCGGCTTGAATCCAACAACGCCACAGTGAGACGCAGGCTGACGTACTGAACCACCAGTATCTGAACCCAAAGCAGCAACACATTGCCGCGCAGCAACAGCGGCGGCGGACCCCCCAGACGAGCCGCCAGGTACTCTAGATAAGTCCCATGGATTACATGTCGTCGCGTATTGTGAGTTTTCAGAAGTACTTCCCATCCCGAATTCATCCATATTTGTTTTACCAATGATTACTGCACCTGCTCTCTCGAGGTTTTCAACAACGTCAGCGTTGTATGACGGTTTGTAATTTTCCAATATCTTAGATCCTGCCGTCGTAAAGAAGTCCTTTGTACAAATATTGTCTTTTACTGCGATCGGTATTCCCGATAGAATACCACGATCGACACCAGTACGGAGCTCTCTGTCAATCTTGTCTGCACGTTCCAGGGCAACTTCAGCGTCTACTGATATGAAGCTACTAACAAGGGGTTCGGTCTCTTGTATCCGATTCAAGTATTCCAATGTCAATGACACTGCAGAGACATCACCATCCCTCAACTGGCACGCTAAATTCATGATCTTGGACAGGTCGCCAGAGACTTCTCCGTGGTTGGGTGCAGCCTGAGCGAGTTGCACGCTCAAGCGTCGACGAGCTCTTTTCTTTCTCGGAAGAGAAATGTGTGCGAACTGTTCGCTAGAGCGAAGATTCATGTCGTCGAATCGAAAGAAGCGTGCGAGTGTCCCACGGGCGATTCTCGGAGAAATCGCACTGTGCAGAAGCGACTTCCTCTAGCTCGTTGGTCTCGTGGTGGGAGCTTTTTCAGGCCCTTGTTCAAGCCCACTGTTTCTAAACCTTGATTGTCGTCACTTGTTGAAGAAATCCTATAAAAGCAAACTATGCACGAAGCCCAAGAGTACCAATCAGCTCATCGTCTGAATTGAAGCAGAAGGACGGACTCTATTCGTGGGGAATTTTGGTTAGATTTTTAAATTGAATTTAGGGATATCACATAATCATGTGCTACTGTACTGGTCAAAGAAGTTTGCCGCATGACAGTTGAGGCGACTTTTGCTGGACACACGTCCTAGAATCGCTCACCGAAGCGAATGAAAGTTGACGCCGTCCCCTGGTTGTTGTCGCTACACCACTCTACTCGGACGGGTCCGAACTTCACGCCTATACCATGACTTGACCCCCTTCCTGCTCGTCTGTAGTATTCCGTCGGATTACCCACAACTTTCATGCTTGAGCCCATGTCGGTGCAACCCTCCCAAAACAAGAACCCGTGAGTGTTGACGTACGGAATCGGTACTCGCAATTCGAGTGCATGCTCTAGTAATGATCGTGACGCGCCGAGTTCGCCAACACTGTAGCCTCTACAAGAATGTGGACCTCCGAGTGTGAAAGCATCATATGAGCTACAGTTGCCAATGATATGACCAAATTTTGCATGCAGCACGAGCACTGGTGGGGGAAGCGTAGTTTTCTTTGCCTCCGGAAGGAGCTGCATGAACCTCGTGTGTTCTGTTGTGAATCGATTAAACATAGGAAAACCAGAGCCAACACCAACAGATTGTTCAAACTGAATTATATCTCGCGAGCCGACTTGAGTACCATTTACAAACTTCGTAGTATCACGAGCGTTGCTTCCTTGCAAGAAGACAACCCGATCCGTTCCAGTTTCTGAATGTGTTGTTTGCGGACCATCAACTGATACAGCACCGTTTGGAAGATGCTTCGAACCATGTGAACATATTGCCCCAGAGTCATCGCGAGTTGTTATTTCTTCAAGAACAAGACTAGCACTTGATCTAGACTGTCTGGAAAAATTCTGGGTGAGAGTCGCTTTCAGACCAGCTCGATCGATCCATACGGCGGGTACATCTTCCATTAAAGGTCCTCCGGAGAATGTCGGTGATAACTTCCTCGTGTTGAAGACTGCTGTCTTGAAGGATGATTTTAGTACATCGTCATCCCCGTAGCAGTAGGGATGTATGTACTCGAGCTTGAAACCAAGGTCATCTTGCGGTTGTAGAAAGTTTGCCGTTGACACGGACCCAAATATTTGTCGACCCCATCCGTCTAAATTTCGCTGCTCAAAGAATACTGATCCGCCAGGACGAGCAGACACAAGGTCTGGGCGTCCCTGATCATCAGGTGCTATGCTCCACTCAAGTTCGGTCTCGGCGGTTCTAATAGGTCTCTCGCGTAGCATGATATCAACTTGAACTTTACTTGGGTCTTTCTCATCAGGTCTTGGAACCACCTGCACGTTGTCAAAGAGCTGAAGCAAAAAGATATCACGGAGAGCGGTTTTAGCGTCTTCCACGCTGTATAAACTGCCAACTTTGAAATTGTGCTCGCGTTGAATCACTCGCGGGTGCGTAAACCCTTTGTTACCTGGGATAGGTTGCATGTTATCGTCAAGATAGACTGCTTGAACTCGAGAAATTTCTCCTTCGACAACATGAGCTATTACTTCACCATTTTCCATGCCGTCAAAGTGTGAGATAGTGCCAAATGTCAGTCCTTTACTTGTGTAGTAGCTCTCAACTATGTTTTTCGCCGTCGCCAGAACCCGTACAGTACAATTTTGATTCTTTTGTGCGGCACTGAGAACTTCAGCCTCAACTTCTTTCGGTAGTGCTGTTGCTCCAGCAACGCGAAATGACTGAACCCTAGGCCAAATCTTCTCTCTGAAGACGAATTCCACTGAGTATCCGTCTTTTTTCGGCGTGACATTCGCGTCGACATTGGCAAATAAACCTGTGTTGAGTAGCTGCTCCAAATCGTCTGACAAATCTTTTTTCGATAGTTCAGCCCCGCGTCGAGCGTTCAGCCCTTGAAATAGTTCGGACTACGAGAAAAGTTAGTTCCAGTAGAAAAGTTAAGTGTCATCCGCTCACCTTAGTTGGTATTCCCGGCCCTGTCGGTAAATTTGTCGCCAGAACCGATTCACAAATAAAACTATCCTTATTCCGCGGCTTTTTCGACGGGCGGCTGCCCGTCGAGATATCTTCGCTGTCGGCCTCGAAATCTTCCTCGTAACTTTCCTCCTCATCCATCTCGTAGTCCCTGAGCTCGTCATCATCTTCGTCGAGCAGGTCATCATCTTCATCTCGAGCGTATGCGGGTAGCGCGCAGAAATTTCCACCGCCGTCTCCACTGTAAGAAAGGTCCTCGTAGCCAATGGAGCCCCCGCCGTTGCCGAACGCTCGCTCGGGAGGTCCGGTGACTAGCTTGTGAGACAACGTTGCGAGCTGTGCGCCCCCGAGTGCAAGTGCGACGCGCCGGAAGATATTCGATCCACGCAAGGCCCTTTCTTGCGAGCCTGAAGAACCTCGTCCCCCTCCATGAGCAGGAGACTGACTTGCGCGGCACCGCCCACGCGTTCGGACAGCGCAGACGCTCGGGGCAGGTTTGCGTGCGCTGGAACGTTTCGTCAAACTACCAAGTCCGAACGATTGGTCCAGCGCTTGAGAAGTAGATGATAGCATTGTTAAATCCCTCTCAAATCTGCTGGGTCGTGGGACGCTGGTATCAGCGCCGCTCACTGATATTTTAGGGACGGACGGGATGGATCCCCACACAGGGTTTCTTCACGGGAGCACTGCGCAGTTCGAGTCTTCGCACAACGCAGTTGTATAAAAAAGCATGGTGATAATTACCAATAACTAGAGGGGTCATTAAGAGAAAACAGGCAAATATCGATCATCCTTTTGGAATACGGTTATCTTGAGCAAATCTGCGTAAGTTTAGCATGTTGCCCCGGTGGTATGATATAAAGCGATCATACGCATAAATTATGAAAAAATCGCGTCGACCGTGAGTGCGAGCATTTTTTCTTTCAATACGACGAAGCGCCGCCAGCTGGACGACGAAAGAACCTTCGAGAAGGAGCGTGACGACCGTGACGGTACGCACCGCTCGCGTCAAAAGAACACAGCGCAGCCGGTAAAGATGATGTCAACTATTTCTTACCGCAGTCATAGCCAATCTGCATACCGATTAACTGCACGCGGACGACACGCCGGCACGTCGTCCTTCAACGCGAGCAAGTACCGCGTGAGCGGGCACGCGAGCCGCAAGGCATGTGTCGTTCGTGCCGAGAAGGTCGTGGGCATCGATCTTGGCACGACGAATTCGGCGGTGGGTATTTATTTGAACATTCTTTAAGCTGCCGCTTCGAGCTATGTACGCGCACAGAGCCCGCGTGAATCAAACACACCCGACTGACGAGGGCGCCCTTTCTTTTCTCCTGCAGGTGGCCGCGATGGAAGGGGGCAATCCAACGATCGTGACGAACTCAGAGGGCGGTAGAACTACCCCATCAGTCGTTGCCTACAATAAAACTGGCGAACGACTCGTTGGTCAGATTGCGAAGCGCCAAGGTGTCGTGAACCCGTCGAACACTTTCTCCTCTGTCAAGCGTTTCATCGGCCGCAAGTTTTCGGAAGTTGGTAATGAGTCGAAAGAGATTTCATACTCCGTAACAAACAACGGGGGCTCTGTCAAGATCGAGTGTCCAGCACTGAATAAACAGTTCGCTCCTGAAGAGATATCAGCGCAAGTTTTGCGCAAACTCTGCGATGACGCGTCCAACTTCCTAGGTGACTCCGTCACCAAAGCTGTTATCACTGTACCTGCTTATTTCAACGACAGCCAGCGCCAAGCCACAAAGGATGCTGGACAAATAGCTGGTATCGAAGTACTGAGAATCATCAATGAACCTACAGCTGCTTCATTGGCGTATGGATTTGAGCGCAAGTCGAACGAAACCATACTGATTTTCGATCTTGGTGGGGGCACGTTTGATGTATCCATACTGGAGGTCGGTGATGGAGTTTTCGAAGTCCTTTCAACGTCGGGTGACACTCACCTAGGTGGTGATGATTTTGATAAACGTATTGTCGACTGGCTCGCTGGCGACTTCAAAAAAGATGAAGGAATCGACTTACTTGCGGATAAGCAAGCATTACAACGCCTAACTGAAGCTGCAGAGAAGGCAAAGATGGATCTCTCCTCGACAACCTCTGCTAACATTTCTCTACCGTTCATTACAGCAACAGCCGACGGTCCGAAACATATCGATACAACACTAAGCAGAGCTAAGTTCGAACAACTTTGCGAAGATTTGATAAGTCGCTGCAAAGTACCTGTCGAGCAAGCACTAAAAGATGCCAAGTTGGATCTCGCTGAAGTTGACGAAGTCATCTTGGTCGGTGGCTCAACTCGCATCCCCGCAGTCAGAGAGCTCGTTCGAAGTTTGACCAAGAAGGAACCAAACATGAGCGTCAATCCGGACGAAGTGGTTGCATTGGGTGCTGCAGTGCAAGGTGGTGTTCTTGCTGGAGAAGTATCAGACATAGTTCTGCTGGACGTTACGCCTCTGTCTCTTGGTCTCGAGACCCTTGGTGGTGTCATGACCAAGTTGATACCTCGCAATACAACGTTACCCACTTCGAAGTCCGAAGTGTTCTCAACTGCAGCGGATGGTCAAACAAGCGTGGAAATCAATGTTTTACAAGGTGAGCGAGAGTTTGTCAAGGACAACAAAAGTCTGGGCACATTTCGCCTCGATGGTATCCCTTCTGCTCCGCGAGGTGTTCCACAAATTGAAGTAAAATTTGATATTGATGCGAATGGGATTCTTTCTGTCGAAGCATGCGACAAGGGAACCGGCAAGAAGCAAGACATCAAGATCACTGGTGCATCAACTCTCTCATCGGATGAGGTAGACAGAATGGTGGCTGAGGCAGAGTCTTTTGCTGCTGAGGACTCTGCACGCCGAGAGGCAGTTGAAGTTAGAAACAGTGCTGATTCTATGGTTTATCAAACTGAAAAGCAGCTGAATGAGCTCGCTGATAAGGTGCCGAGTGAAGTCGCTGAGAAGGTGAAGGAGAAGGTGGCGGAACTCAAGGAAGCCTTGGCCATTGACGATGTGGAGAAGATGAAGTCAGCACAGGAAGCATTACAACAAGAAGTTATGGCACTTGGCCAAGCAATGTATCAAGGTGGATCTTCAACTCAAGACGCCGAAGCACCTACGACACCGGACGATGTCATCGACGCGGAATTCAGTAGTGACAAGTGAACGGTGCGAGGCAAAATTACATCACATCATTACGCTTGTGTTAAAGAGACATGAATTTATTTAATAATAATAAGATCACAAGTATCTAAACCCTAAACAAAGTTACTACTTACTTGAAGAGTTGTAAATCAAAACAAGGCGACTCTCTGGGGATATTGAACTGTCAATGTACGTCAGTAGGCGCCCTCGCCAACCCAAGCTCTCAGCCCACTTCACTCTTCCTGTGTCAATCAAGTCTTTGGCCAGGCATCCAAGTCTCCTTTTGTCTTCCCATGTCAGCCCATTTCCAGATCCACTGTCTTGCACTTCAGGCACTTGGCTTACGTCCAGAGTGGCCCAACTGGATATTTTTACCAGGGCAGAGAAACATGAACGATGAAATCCTAATTTTACCAGATAGCTTCTGTTGACATACGAATCCCAAGTGCAGCGATGATGACAACATGTCGCCACAGCAAATCCTATTGCACATTTATGTCTCAGTGATTTTTGCCTTGGCGTGAAGCAAGCTCGCAGTGCCATGTCGGTGGCAGCCCCGCACAAGTGTTTACCAATGCCTATGAAATCCCTACCAACAAGTTGTGGCACCTCACTGAGCACAACATCTTTTATGTCAATACGCAAACGAGAGACAGATCCTGAGCGCCCTTTGAGAGACCTTTCTGCTTTGAAACGATAGGCTTGGCGCTCCAGTAGTAAGAGATCAGCATCTTCCCGTAAGTCGGACAAGAAGTGTGAGAGATAGCCTCGACCTGCACCAAACTCCACATAAACTGGGCCCGGAGCTGTTGAAGGAAAAAGTAGGCCAATGGTGTGGATCCCGGTGATTATAGCAGCGTACTGTGTGAAGTGTCTTTCCTGCAGCGGTATGCGATCATTATTAGCGAATAGTTGTCGTCGATACTCGACCACATCCCTTTGAAACTTTTTCACTTGAAATTCAAAACCTGTTGGTTGTAAGACACAGACCTCACCTGAGTTTACATCGTGTAGTCGTTTGGTAACGGTTTCCACGTCAACATCGGCTGAGTGTGTTTCGTTCGTATCAGGCCAAATGTTGACATCCAAACTAAAGTATGTTTGTCCCGACAGTTGCACGACTCGGAGTATCACTGGGCACTTTGAGTAGTGGGCTTGAAGCCTCTTTACGTGCGTCTTACAGTGTGCGCACCAGCCATCGGTCATTATGGCGTGCAGGCGATGCGTTCATATATTCTAGATTCGCGGTGTTCACTATTCTAGTTGCAAGCGGGCGTCGTATTGTGGTATACTTTCAGTGGTTGCCTTGATGCGTAGGTGAGTAAAACGATAGCAGCCTGCTATTAGCAGGTCAACTGTAGGTTCCTTTCTTCTGTGACACAGAAGACATAGACTGATGTTGTGCTTCAGGACGTGAACTCCTCTCTGAAGATCCACGTAGGGTGCACTGTGATGTCACGTCATTTCACGTGCACCTTTAGAATGGGGCGGGACTGTTGAAGAAAGTGAGGTGTGAGTTGACATCGTATATTCTATCACAACTGCAATTTAACCTACGGACTTCTGGACAAGCCCTGCTGCGGAATCCCATTCATTCGTGTTTAGAACTCGGTCGATAGTTTCTGAAGGTTTGTCAATTATTTTATCGACAATACCGTATGCGATGGCATCTTTGGCAGTCATGTACAGTGGTCGTTGGATGTCCTTCGCGAGAATCAGTTTGAAGACGTTGGGGGTGTCGTAAAGCTTACCTTTTCTATCTTTGCGGGATTATGCCCGGTATTTTTGCTAAGGATATCGATCATGACTTGCTTTTGCGCTTTCACTTCCTTCCATTTGATCTGGAGCTCGGTTGCCTGTCGTTCACCTGTACTGGGGACTTTTGGTTGGTGTAACATAGCAGTCGCATGTGGCGTCATGTAACGTTTCCCTTTATCGCCAGCTGATAAAAGCATGCAGGCTTGCCCAATTGCTACACCCGTGCCAACCGTGTAAATCTCGGTAGAGTCAGTACTTATTGTTGCTTTGTCAATTTTGGGCTCACCTCGTTGCCTATGTACTTCATCGTGTCGTAGATTGCTGTTGCCTCGGTGTCGAACCCAACGACTTCGCCATCGGCGCGTGTGCAGCCAGAGGAGTTGATATAGATGTAGCATGGCTTCGATCCGTCTGTGTACTGCAAGTAAAGTAGTTCTGAAACTATGAGCTCTGTGACTGCTGGTACAAGCTGATGGGAAAAGTGAGTTGAAAGTTCAGGTTTTTGGAGGTCACAAACGGACTTACCGGCATCCCTATGTATATGATTCGACTGTCCAATAACAGCGATGGTAAATCTGGTGGTGGTGTCTTCGGCTTGTGCTCGTTGTATGACGTGCCGGGGTTAGCACTAGCTGGGGAGTTACTTCCACTGACGTGGAGAGAAAGAGAGTGCCCCCGGCGAGGACGGCGATATCCTAGTAAGTCCGGTCGGTGGTCAGCTCGTTAGTCGATGGAGTTTATGGCGTGCGGGACGTAGAAAATCGCGCGGAGTCTGCGGTCGAAAGCGAAAGAAAGTAGTTCACACCTCGCTGCGAACGTGGAGCGTGTCGAAATCCCTCTTTTCGCGCGTGTGGGAAACGCGCATTCACCCCGATAGAAGCTAAGTGTACAGTCGGAAACATTGCGAAATAATTTGATTGTCGCCGATGACGAGCGTGTACGAGAGAGAGACTATCGTGCTTCGCCGAACGGACCCGAAGGAACACGTTGCTCGCGGACAGGGCGAGCGAAACGAGACCCTCTTGAAATAATTATTCGCGCGTCCTAAAACCCGTGCCCAATACGCTTAATATTACTATAATAAGTCATAACAGCCTATTGAATTAGTCGAGATGTTGATACCACATCCCGTGGTAGATTACGTGTGTTCAAACGTGATCTACAGTACAAGTAAAGTGTCACTCCAGACGCGCGGAGCCGGGTAGGGTTGTACACCAGTATCTGACGACGCGTGAGCGCGACTCTTGACTGGTAAACGAAAGATGGTGCGTCGATGATAAACATTATAGGGAGTGTCAGCCTCAACTACACCACAGGTACAAGAATGCCGCATGTACGAGAACTGCTTTCCGGAGGTAGACGATGTGGTGATGGTTCAGGTATGTTGCACGCCCTTGAAGCCTTCGTAGGCGACTTGACGAACAGTAATAGGTCAAGAGTATCGCTGAGATGGGCGCTTACGTACAGCTTTTAGAATATGATAATGTCGAGGGGATGATTTTGCTTTCGGAGCTTACGCGCCGTAGAATTCGCTCTGTATCTAAACTTATCAAGGTGGCAGCAGTGAAGTCAGTCCACGGGATGTTTTTTCACGATGACATAGGTCGGCCGAATTGAACCAGTGATGGTTCTCAGAGTGGACAAAGAAAAGGGGTATATTGATCTTTCCAAGAGGTTTGAATATCTTGAGCGATTTCGAGCATCTCCATGACGTTGACACGTAGGCGAGTGAGCCCAGAGGACATCCAAGCTTGTGAGAACAAGTATAACAAGAGTAAAATGGTACATTCCATTTTGCGCCACGTAGCAGAAACGACTTCTTCCCACAAACTTGATGAGTTATATGAGGTAAGTTGGCATTTTCTTCGCAGTCCTTTATTAATAACCTGCACAGATTCTTGGATGGCCTCTGTACAAGGCTTATGGCCACGCGTATGATGCCTTTCAGCTCATGGTCACTGATCCTGATGCCGTCTTCAATCATATTGAGGAGCAGCCAGGCAGCGTATTACAAGACCACGTGAAAGCGGCACTCGTGAAGGACATTCGACGTAGGATGACACCGCAACCGCTGAAAATCAGAGCTGACGTAGAGCTGACATGCTTCAACTACGACGGTGTTGAGGTCATCAGGTCTGCTATGAGAGCTGCGGAGGCAGTATCAACTGAGACTTGTGAAATAAAGGCTTCACTAGTTGCCTCACCCCTTTACGTATTTACAACGCAGACAGCTGATAAGAAGCGCGGAATCGAAGCACTTGCGAGTGCCATAGATGCCGCAGCGGTAAGCTCATCTGATATTGAACAACTTTTGAAATTATTAACATCGAAACAGGCGACCATTTCGCACGCAAACGGAACGCTGAATGTTAAAGAGCATCCTCGAACAGTTAGTGAACGAGATGACCGCGTACTCGCTGAGAAGCTAGAGAATACCAACCCGGATAGGGCCAATGAAACTGACAGCGAAGATGATACAATGGGCAGTGTAGACATTTAAGTTTCTCTTACTATCTGCTTGGGAGTACAAGTACTAGTAAACAAAAGTAGGCGTCTTTTTACATTTGATTATCTCCAATACTATGTTATCTTTCAATCTCCTGAAGTGTCCCTTACACAAGTCAGTGAGCTTCGAAATGCTAAGTCGTCAGTTAATTGGCAATAAATGAACAGGTAGCCCGTACACTACTGGGGCTGCTCCTGTGAGATAAGGAAGTCGACAATTTGTTCTTGACTCTCTCACCGATGCGGACATGTCGAATTCAATCTGCGCCTTTCCCACTCGACAGGACCAACTGTTGAGTAGAGAGACAGAAAATCTATCAATCTCGGCATCAGTCACGTCCCAAAGATTTGCAAGAATCGCTGGCGAACCAGCGACGAGGTAACATACGACAGGTATATCTGAAGATGAATGAGTCGAGTCACGTAGCGCTCCACTCGAGCAGCCCATCAAAATCATAGTTGATTGCCATGAGGACATATTAAACTGGAGGTGACCTAGAAAATCGATCCCAGCACCATGCCCAAAGAAAAGAAACAGGTTGTATTTCCGCAACATTGCCTTCAAATCAGTTGTTGGTTGACCACACACCACATGCCAGCGATATTTATCAAGTACTGGGCGTAGCGCTTTTTCTGTGCAAACCAAATCGCCACTTGGATTGAGCAACGCAATTGAATTTGCAATATCTACTGAAATGTGTCTTGTAGATTTGTCCTTACGATATTTGTCATTCAAGCTCAACGCATTAGGCAACCTATAAGTATTAAAGCCACGAGAGCATGACAACGATTCCCATGGTAACTCATTATAAGATACGTCCGGCAACAGCAGAATCGGTGTGTGCTCCTCGGCCACAACATCTGCCATCGTTTTAAAGAGCAAACCTGCTTTCTGTCGACACAACCCAACAAAATAAGATAGTGCAGTTTTTGAGAAGACTTGAAAAGCATTTTCAAGCGAATGCACTTCATCACTAGTGTACATCATCGCGCAAAAAACAGATTCAATTTGATTTTCATCCATACTTTGCAAATTCTGAATAAGCAAGCGAAGCAAATGAGAAGAAAAATCACGAATACACAGTGCTGTATTATCAATGTATTTGACCAACTCATCAAGTATATCGCGAGACATTTGTTCAGCTTGCTCGATAACCCTGTCGTGAGGTTCATCTGCCAGCAAAATAGACCAACAACCTAGGTTTCTTTCCATCGACCGCACGACAGCCTGAACCCCATCATCTTGTAGAATGCGGTGCTCCCACCAACGTACTTTCGTGTGCCTGTCGTTGAGACCCACCTTAGTTGGACAATTAGGTGCTTGTGATAGTACATATCTCAGGGCTTCTGTAGGCTGAAGCACCCCTGTAGTAGAACAATCACTCGTGGACAACCATGGTAAAGTGACTATTATCGGTCGCTCATGGCTAAGCGGAGATTGACGAGTCATCAACACTTTCCTGATATTTCCTTTCGAATCCTGGGCATGGTTCCAGAAAGCATCACATACTGTGGTGACGGGAAAGTTTAGCGGACATGTGTACAGATACTTCTCCAGGACCGATAACACAGACTCAATGCAGCTTCGACTGTCTGTATCGGGATAATATTTTGAATTCATGTACTCAGATGAGTCCGCGACGTTACCATATGTGACGCTATCAATTTCGAGCGCCGTGGTGGGGCCGCACGTGGAATATGCTATCCGTGCTATCGTCCTTGAAACGCTGGGATTCCGAATTACCATCATAAGAGCACCATATAATCTCAATACTGTACTTCGATAGAGAGGTGAGGCTACAGCAAGCACCAACGCCCGCTCCAAAAGATTGAATGTATCAGTGCACAATTCGTCGAACGCTTGCTCATCGCGTTCTACAGAGCCAGTCAATGCATATATGTGAGCGATGTTTGTAGTACTTTCTACATATAATGAGTGCATGATGTGAAAAGCTGGTACCTTTTTGCTCTCAGTCAACTCTCCAATCCAGTTGGCAGCACGTAACAACCATGTCCGAGCGAATGCAGTTGATCCTAAATATAACGAATATCGTAGAGTGCAAGAGTTTGCAAAGAGACGAAACCACGTAATCCAACCTGTGCCTTCATCTATTATGAGGCTGCGCTTGGGTTCTGCACGAATTTCATCAATCTCTAACTCAGACGGCAGCGGTAATACCGACGACAGTATCAGCAATAGTCGCTCCATAAAAGATTGGTCGAATAGACACGTTGAGTCTACCGTCTCCCTAAATCCGGACACTGCGAGATTGCATAGTTGACATGCCTTTTGTAAACATGTAGGAGCACGTTCGTCCAGCGTGACAGTATCGAGATGAAAGTTCATTTTCAATCCAGTGTCATTCAGTCCAGAGAATATGATTGAACTTGTTCTGATCATCTTTAACACAGCAAGAATATTCGATAACTGTGATTTGATCGCAATATCTTCCATTTCCAAGAATACAGCATTGCAGTCACATACCAAGCCAAGATGAGACGACAATTTTGCCTTCATGGACATGGCTACAAGATATAAACTAAGTAGACGCCACAGACTCAATTGGAACCGAGCATGTGTACTACCAAAATAGAAAATCTCATGCAGTTCATCGTGATCATTAAGTTGCACTCTTTGCCGCGTTCTCAGAGTGTTCTCGAGGAGTTCTACAATACATTTGACCCGGATGTAAGCTTTTTGCCATTCACCCGTAGACGACAGAATTTGCAGAGCAGAAAATTCAGATAACACGAAAGTATGAAAAACACTTGCAGTATACTTGCATCTTCCCATATTCAATTTTGTGGTAACGTACGACTTTGGGAAATCAATCTTAACGTCCAACACAAGAAAAATTTCACACGCTGTGGACACTGTCACTAATCCCATTCCTGTTAATGACCTAAAGCCTTCGGCAAGTAACTCAGCTTCATTAGTGTAATCAAATAGACAGAGTTTAGCGTGAATGTTTTCAATAGAAATGAATGCCTGTGTCAACTCATTCGAAAGACCATTTATTGAAGCCGTGGTCTTCGTACTAACATCGATATCTGCCAAAGACTGGCCAATATTTGATAAGACTTGTTCGATGAGTTCTTTGATATCTGCAGACGGGTCCAAACTCGAAGAATTGTTGATACCGCTCAACAAGAGAGAGATAACTTTACATGCAATTTGGATTTGTCGAATGGTGTGGATCGGTTCTCGTGACACAACACAGCCACGAGTCTTCAACTCCTCGAATGTAATGGCGCAATTTTGCACACGTTCCAAGGTGAAATAGCACATTTGGCTCTCCATTCGAATAATTTTTCTTTCAAGTGTTTGCAGCAGTGTTTCAAGTAATGTAGTTAACGTGCAACTCCTGGACATGTACTTGCATGCGCTTTGAATAGAAAATAAGATCCAGTTCTCAATATCATATTCATCCTCCACCGACGTTGATAACCTGAGGGTTTCAGACCATGCATTGAGGTAAATGATCACGAATTCATCCATTCTTTCATAACCTTTGTCCATTTGCTGAATGAAATCGACATCACCAATGTTTCCTTGCAGACGGAGAACTCGGATAGCTTCATAAATATAAATTGTCTTCACATGTAATGACGTTTGAAAGCGACAAATCGCCTCTGTGCACGTCGACAAAGCTTGATTTGCAACATCTTTGGCAATGCAAAAGTCGACATACACCATCAAGCGCTTTGAGAGCTCATCGTAGTGTTGGATCGAATCGTGTACACGCGCTGCATGCAAGCACAACTCCTGGCATGCGTCCATTAGCATGATCGACTGTGAGTTTTTCTCATCTAAAGCTAGCGCCAGTTTTTGAATCGAGTTACTAATTTGTAGTTGATTTCTCAGACACATTTGATCGTAAACCAGGTGAAGATTGTTGAAAATTTCATCCCGTAAATCTCGGCTTTCGTCGACTCGGACCTGAAGAAGATGCACATATAGTACTGCAAGGATGTGCGTCGACTTTTCAGTATGTTCTTTCAGTCTTGCATCATTCCAGGTGCCAGACGACAAGACAGAGGCTTGTGCCAACAACACCAAGTCCCATTCTAGTAGATGCTGGATCGTTTCTGTCGAGAGGACACTTAATTCTCTGGTATCCCTGTAGAACTGAGCTGCAACTTTGTGTATCCATCGCCAGTATTTAGTCACTGCCAAAATATCATGAGATGGCATGTTCAAAGAACGCAACGATCCACAGAACTGGCTTAAAGAATGCTGCAGTTCTAACACTTCAAGCTTGACGAAGGACAAATGGATTAAAATGAGTTGAACGATCACATCACAATAGTGATCAAAGTGATCTTGCAACAGGTACCGTCTTACCACAAGAATCTTGTGAAATGTTGCCGTTTCCTCGCCGATTGAACATGCATGTAGGGCTATACTTTCAAACACTTCAAGCCACTGCGCTGAAGAGTAAGATGTGAGTGTTGTACTTGAGAATGTGGATATCACTGTGCAGAAATCAGTGAGTGATAATATTTTGGCCAGATGTTTCACGGCATTAGGAAGATTGGCAGATGAATATGAGCCATCGCACAATGGAATAACCAAGTTGAAAAGATGCACGAGCGCAGGATTCCCTTCTTGTGAACGCATATGTCCAGTTGCTTCCTTACTTGCAGCACGTTCGATGATCCGCATCAGGTACTGGTATGCAATTGATCTGTGCTGCACTGTGCTTGGAATTTGACAAAAGTAGTGCTTTATGGTATCTACACTATTCTCAATATTTTTCAACATATGAGCGAACTTCTGTTGGTCATTTATTTCGGTTGCTGTCAAAAAGTAACTGAGCCAGAAACCGATGGAAAGTTTAGAGTGCTCTAGCTGCCTTTGCTCGGTGTCTTGTGAGGCCCCCGATTCGGATACAGACTCATTCATTCGCTCCAGTAATGAAGATAACAAGTGAAAAGAGGACGAATATTTTCCAACCTTCAATGATGTTTTCACTAGACTAAGTTGTGCACGTTCGAGTTCATACATCGACGGACTCAAATGTCGGTACTGGCTCAGTAAATCAACTAGCGATGATAGTATACCGAGCATCTTCGAGCTAACCGTTTCTTTGCCACCAGATCGTTCACGTACTCGCAACGATAGCTCACCTATTAAGTTGGTTAGCAACGAGAACAGTGTCCTCTTCTCAGCAAGGCTGTTAGCCCTTGAGCACAACCGTTCCTTGATCAAGTTGAATCGTTTTACATACTCAGCACTATTTTGCACTTGCTGATGTCCTACTTCGAGCCCCCTAAAAAAGTCTACAAGTTCTTCAGTACACGGTGAAACCATGACGGACTGTTGTGTGTCAACAGTCAGCACGTGAAGTAATCGCGAAGGATTACCCAAAGCGATACGCTCAGCGTCGGAACAAGTGTTTCACTTGTAGAAATTTGCACCGAAGTGCCACAATCATCCACATGACAGTTCGAGCCCCGCTTCCGTTTGGTCACCCAGAAAAGGTTAGAGACGGATGACTTTTTGAAAGGTTCGTTTTTTTTGAATTTGGAGTTTCTTCAGTCGTACCTTCGGCCGTTGTCTGAGGAAACGATCACCTGACAAGCTACAATAGTTCTGTTCCATTTAGGCCAACGGGGAGATAGAGAATGACCTACTTTTTTGAAATCGCGTGGAAACATAATTTTGATGTGAAATTAGCCCACGGGGAGATAGGATGACCTATTTTGCGCGCAAAAACGCGACGACGCTGAAAATTAGCCCATTTCCCCGAATTCGCGTGATCTAATTATTACCCAGCGACTAGCAGTAGTGTGGCTCGTCGAATGCCATTTATCGTGCAAGTTATGGATTTTACTGTTAGTCGGCCTTAAAACACTGCCAACCGTTGCAGTTCAGCTGTGTGTCAGCCTGACTCAGGAGTTGAAATCTCGAGTTTCAATTCTCGGGTGAGTTCAACTCGCCAAATTGGCGACGCTAACAAAACGAGTACGTGAGCGATAGATTCAGGTTCACTATGTAAACTTTCAATGTTAAAGTTTCAACAACATCCGTGTCACTTTCACGAACCGACTGAAAACCCGAACAGTTGTTTACACGGCGGAGACAGCCTATGCGGCGTTGGTGCTCTCGCGCTGAGAGGTGCAGCTGTTATGTGAACGAAATAACATTCGCTCTAGCAGCGGAAGAATTGATTGCTGCAGACATGCAAGGTTACGGTGTTGACTGGGCGTGTGACGAACGGCGGCGAACTTACGCCCTCACATCTTGCCTGTTCTTTTTCTGGATCTGCCTTCTATATGTGGATGAAGCGATACTTGCGCGACCTGACGCAGCGTTTTGGGCAAAACTTTTTGTGCAGAATATTCTTCTAGGCTGTGTGTTCGTATCATGTGGCTACTTTGTCACGTTCTACGAGCTTGACGAAAGTTACAGTAGAAAATTTTGTCACGTATTTGCTTATGCACTGCCTGTATTCCTACATTTCCTGTGGGGTGGCATTGTAGATACTGCCCTTCCGAGCAGTATTGAACTTATATGGTCATGTTGGTTTCAGTTCATCCCGTTTTTCGCGTTGATAAAGCCTGTCAGAAGAAAAAGTTTCTTCCTCATGTTGGCGTTTCGTGCCATTGATCGTAAAAATGACCGCCCATATACTCTTGTATGGATGCTGTCGCAGTTGCTAGCTAATTTCATCCCTATTCTCATATTTAACTCATATTTGCATAGCCAGAAACAAGCAGAAATTATGCGATTGGCTCTGCTTCCAGTGCTGATTAATGTATTTGGAGATGGTTTGGCTGAACCAGTAGGTACTCGTTGGGGTAGAAACAAATATAGAACTTCGGCACTGTGGTATGACGGTGCTTTTTGCAACGGTACGTTTGAAAGATCGTACGAGGGTAGTGCATGTGTATACTTTGCCACCTTGCTGTCGCTGGTAGGCTTTCAACAAGCTTTCAGTGCGTCACAATTTATTACAGCAATGGTGCTACTGCCTATCACAATGGCTCTATGTGAGGCATGGGCTCCTCACACTTGGGATAATCCCTTTCTCACTACCATGTGTGCTGCATTTATAGCATGTATATACGAGTACATACCTTGATGTGCATACCTTGGATATCTGCTCTAACTTAAGTCGCCTATCGCTACCTCTCATGAGATCTGATGCGTTGCTTTACATTTAACATATGACTTCCAGCGATCCTCGAACAGCTCTACTGTAATGGAGTTGTCTTTTTCTAAATCTTTGAAGTCAGAGCGATTCATTAACAAGCGTATTCTGACTACCTGGGTTGCTGAAGCTCAGGGACGTCATGAAGAAAACAGCTGCCTGTGTTGAACATAAACAAGCAAACACCTGAGCATTCACGCATTTTACCTCGAACCACGTAAGTAGCTGGCATAACTCACATTCATTCACCAGTTCACAAACGCTCAAACCACCTCCTAATGGATTCATTCACTGTCATGATTGAACTTTTTGCACAGTTCGGACCTTGCATTGCCGCATAAGTAGTTAGAAAACTCATGAAAGCATCGTCCTAATGGATGCAGTTTCATTTGTGGTGTGGATCAAAAGTATGATCTTTGTTTTTACCGAGAATTGCTCTCCACTGGTACGGAATAATTTCATCAAATCAAATGCACGGTAGTTTGGACCAGCAAGTTCAAGATCAATCAACCAAAGTTTCTGAGATAGTTCAACGGCGAAAAGTATTATAAATATACATCAGACCTCATTATTCGCTTGTAATAGTATATTTGATGGCTTCAAGTCACCATGGCAGAATACCACTGGTAACTTGACACTCTTTAACATAAACTGTTACTGAGTTGGTCCAGACACGTCATACTTGGCCATACCTCAAATAATTTTCTTAGTCTTTTAGCTTCATCTAGTAGCATCTGCGTATCATGATTCGTGATCTGCGTGTGCTTACACGATCGCGCGCAACAAACCTCAACATCCACTGATAGATGTAAAGACAGCTGTGCAGCACGCATTTCAAAAAGGTATTGTTGATTTGATTGCCTGCAGCGCACCTCTTGTTCTGCGACAGACAAAAGCATTGCCTCAATCCAGCCCCAAATCAACGGGTCAGTACCTAATCAGGTTGTCCAATCATTTCTGCTGCCCCATGTGAGATGGACAAACCGTATTCAAGTGGAATATGCAGATTATGCAAAGTGCTCACTCTGCGAACACAGTGAAATGTAAGTTGGCACTCGAGACCATGTTCAGAAAATAAACGTACAACTGCGCGATCTGGGTATTGCGGCTCTTATGGAGATGGATATCCTGCTCACATAATACTTGGCCATCGATGTAATCATGCATGATACCATCTTTCGTGAGAGAACTCACAGATGGTGCCAACTCAACCTCACTGCACCTCAAATCTGCAAGACCTCTTCAACAGCGCATCACGGTAACGTCAAGTATACTCCCCAATCTCTCACCTTAGTTCAGCGCGCGTTCTGAGCTTGGAAATTTCGCTATAAACTTTGATGACTTGACGCCCAACTTCCGTCTCCACCTATCTGTACTCAAACCGGATACAACAAAGCAGTTCGTGGAAATTACCTGCAGCACTTTGTTGCAGAAACCAACAGACAAAGGAGTCGTAAGTATCATTGTATCGCTTTCCCACAGTTAGAAGATAATATGTATGTCTCCAGTACTAGTAGAATTATGCCTACCTTGTACCCATGAGCTGCTCTATTGTCGAAATCTCCTCTGGTCGGAGTGTATAACGCCTAAGAGCAGTTACTACTCTTCGGTGCGTACGCGTGCGCGCAAGTGGGGCGACTATGTTTCGCAAACGCGGTTGTTGGACGATCTTCTGGACTACTTCCATTGTACTCTACGGTAACTCAGGTTGACTGATGATCTTCTCCGGAATTAGGTGCGCTTGCGCGAGCTCAGGGAGTTCTGAAGTTTTGACTACGTGACCGTCGATGTCCGCAACTGTCTGCTCTCCAGACGTGCACTTGGACGAGGTGGAGCTGAAAACTTGGCGAAATACCCGCAGTTTAAGCATAATCTATCTATCTCTCTACAGATGTCTCAGATCTTCGATTAATGGTTTAAATGCGATGGATTCATCGAATCCAATACATTTCGTTTTTCAGCGAAATTTACTGTACTGTAGAAATGATTGAGACTAGTAATAGCATCCTGATATCCGTCGGTTCGCGACACGCACTAGCGTATTGGTCGGCGTATGGGGCACACTATTTACAGTAAGAAGCTGAGCCGGTGCAACCTTAGCCTTCCAAGGAGAAAGGTCGTAGAGCTGAGCGGCTTTTTAATTCTTGTTCTGTACAACGACACTCGCAGGCAAGCGACGACGTAGTAGCTAGTTGTGAGGCTTTCACGGCCATGCATTCGTGGCCTACGTCGCGTCGCAAGAGTGGCACGGCTGGATAGACGCGTGCTCCAAACTTCTTAGCAACCTCCAGCAGGCAGTGGAGAAACTTTCTGAGCATCTTGAAGCAATTCGACATCTGTTATGAGGACGTTTCTCGCGATCTTTGCTGCAGTAAACTCACATGTTCGTGGCGATCCAAGTAGCAAGCTCAAGTTGCTCAGTGTTGTGCGGTTCACACACACAGAGAACAGAAGTAGCAAACCTGACTTCAAGTTGACGTCAGACGGTGGCCTGCTGCTCCAAAGCGTTGCTGCTATGGAAGCCCTTCGCGATCCCAAACGTGCTGACCTTGTGGCGCTACTAACGTCGTCAACTTCGCTCATGGCTCTCGGCAGGCTGAGTGATAGGTTGTTAAAGCAGTCTGTTGGGAGACAACTGTTACAAGAACGTCGCTGTGTTACAGAAGAATCACTTGAAGCTGCTCGAAGGTGTCGTGCTGGAACTTTCGGGAACGCTTATGCAAAGTTTATGGACGTGCGTTCGTTCACTCCCGCCGATCGTCCAACAGATTCGCACCTTGGCCACAAGCAGGTCAACTATACGAAACTGCGCATTAGTGAAATACATGACTTTCTTCATGTGATCTTTAACTGTCCCACAACTATCGAAGGGGAAATTTTGATTAAAACTATCGAGTTTGTTAACTTCCAACTTCCATTAAGTGGTCTTGCAGCGCTGTACGGGCAATACCAGGCCTCTTCAGATGCACGAGAGCGCTTGTGCACAGAGTTACTTTCTTGGGCAGTTCGTGCAGGATTGAAGTGTAAACCACTGGAGGGTATTGACTATGAATCACATTTTACGACCCCATTGAACGAATTTAGACGTATGCATAGTATTTTAGAGTTACAACATCAATCGTGATGACCTAATTATTGTACTAGTACTTGAGCCATGTATTACGTCAATTCTCGCTGACGCTTGCGTGTTGCAAGCCTTGTGTCGAAATCCTGAGACATCTGTAATCTGACAGCCCTTTTCGCCGCGAGAAACTGGGACAGTTGTATCGTTATTGTATCCTCTCGTATTTCGAAAAGATTCATGCGTAATCTGATTGCCTTCTCAATATTGAGCAAGCGTTGTACATCATACTGCGTTACCATCGTCACTGCCTCGCCGGTACGCTCTGCGCGGGCAGTGCGCCCAATCCGATGTATATAGTCCGAGTCACTTGCTGGTGTATCAAAGTTGACTACTGCATCGACCGCAGGTATATCTATACCTCTTGATGCCACATCAGTGGCAAAGAGTACTGGAACTTGCATAGAGCGAAATCGTATGAGTGCCTCAGTGCGCTGCCTTTGCCTATTGAGTGAGTGGATAGCAACAGAAGGGATATCCAGGCGGTTGAAAATCCTTGTTAGCATCTCGCAAACTTCTATAGTGTTAACAAATACGATCACTGACTTGCACGAATGCAGAAGCAGCGTAAGTATGTTCAACAGGTATACGCCTTTCATTTTAAAAGGCATGAAGCAGTAGCTTTGTTTGCATCCAGCCCTTGTCTCGTTATTCTTAATTTCCACATGAAACAAATTCTGAAGCTTCATGTTTTCGATTGCTGTAATGCTACGTGTTATAGTGGCTGAAAACATCAGCGTTTGACGTTGCGTAGGGATGCTGGACAAAACGCATCTCATAGTGGCATTAAAGTTGGGGTTTAACAACCGATCTGCTTCATCTAGAACAAGGATCGCAACACGCCGGAAGCACGATAATACGTCTCCATTATTTGTAAAATGGTCCAGCAATCGGCCCGGTGTCGCACAGAGGATGTGAGGTCTTGATATTATTTTCTCTGACTGTGTCTTCATGTCTTCGCCCCCAATTATTGCGCAGCAGCTGATCATTGTTCCTGCACTGAATGCTTCGAACTGTTCCTGTATTTGCAGTGCCAGCTCTCGTGTAGGCGTCAGGCACAGTGCAAACACACCATACGGGTCTTCTTGAAGTTTCTGAAGAATAGGTAGGGCAAATGCAGCCGTCTTGCCACTACCAGTTTGTGCCGCCGCCAAAACATTTCTACCATCTAGTATCGGCGGTATGCACTGTTTCTGAACCTCAGTTGGGTTGTTGATTCCCAGCTTACTCGCGTTGTGCGCGAGCCAGCTGCACAGACCCAGGGTTCTGAAGTCCATGCTAAGGGGAGTTACGTATCGCTGGCCAAATATCTTCTTTGGTTGAAGAGCTTATGAAAACAACTAGGCTTCCATGGCGATGATCATCATGATGATGATGATCAATAATGATAATGATGTTCGGACAACCCACTCTGACCCGGTCGTGCGCTTCATGGAGGTCTTTGTGGAACGGCAAACGTTTCCAGGAAACGGTTTCCTGACGAGTAAAAAGTTATCATCAAACCTTAAATTTGACGATAGCTTTGGGCGAAGTTATCGTCAAATCTACGTGATTTCGATAACTTTATGCTAATTTTTCACATCTTTTCGCTCGCTTTGAAAAAATAGATCTTTCTCGGTCTAGTCGCATTTTTCGATAACACTTTCTGATAACTTTAGTTAACTACGGTGCTCTTAGTCGGCCTTATAATTCTTGAACGTTGCTCGGGCGTGTCTCCGCGTGTGTTAGGCGGCGTCCGACAGCCGTAGCTGACTCGAGATCTTCCACAGATATCAGATGCAAAAAGTGCGAGAAGAATGCGAACGATTGCAGCATCTGTCACAAAATGCTGCTGCGGATCTATCGGCGCTCAGGTCTTGTTCGCCTCACCGCTTGGAAGAAGGACGACTGCACCTAGCCCTCTCGCAGGCGGAGGAGGTGTCGAAGACACTGAGCCATTCAACGAGACAGCTAGAATCGTTATCTCAAGTACTCATGGTGGATTCGAATAATGCTGATTTTGTGAAATGTTCAACTGCACGCCTGCACACACTGAGCAGAACTCCGTTTCAGTCAGGTGCCTCTCCTGCTTCTCCACAACTGCCAGTGCAGTCTCTGAGAGAACTATTCGTGGTATTGGATGATATTTACAAATCGCAAGATGGGCAGTTGCTCTCTAAGGCGTTTGATTTTCAAGCTCCGTTATCTTATTCGTCTTCGCATACTGAAACTCTTGCGTGGCTGCAATCAGAAATTTTCACAGCGAGTATACGGCGCATCGCGGGATCATTGACTGGTTGAGCCTTCTTTCACACTATGCGAATCATCGAAAATTCGAATTCGAAAGAACGTTATCTAGATTTCCGAAACACATTGTTTGTATTGCATATCGCTTGAGAATACTGATCAAGTTTATTTCGAGCTGGTCTTTGTTGGGACATCAGTTGTGTTGTATGTTGGCTCACCTACAACTTTGCCCTGACCTGGAAGCTCAAAGCTTCTAGTTGAATTAATTGCATCAACGCTCATATGACTGCAAACACTTCTCGGTAGTTCACTTTCTTTGTCCTCGGTTCTCAAGCGATCTGCAAGCCGCAGTGAAAAATCCTCCTGCGGCACTCGTCCAACTTTTTGTCCCGCGTGCCTTCCTGTCTCAGGTTTGTCTTCATCACATTGAGCGTGTGTATCACTTCCTACAACTGTGCTGTTGATACGTGGCGCTTCATGAAAAGAAATACCAGACGGCGTCTGTAGCTGACTAAGGTGTTCAAGAATACGGTTACGGATACCATGTAAATACTCCGACGTATTCTGGTTTTCCATATTACTTGTTTGGATATGAAGTTGATGCGTTGGCCCAAAGTACTCTGAGTAGTCATTAGCAGGCATCATGTCGTTCATATCCACGCCCAGCAGGCATCCTGTCTCATATGCCCAGCATCTTGCGACGTTGCGTATAGTGTAACCTCCCCCTCCTAAAACAATCATTGGCACGTTGAAAGTTTGCATATACTTCAAGCACTCTGCATGACCACGGATTGACAGATTGAAACAACCTAATCTATCACCTGAAAGCGAATCAGCTCCAGCCTGGAAAACGATAGCCTCTGGACAAAACACTTCCATAACTTTCGACATAATTGGTTTGTACAACTGCTCATAACTGCTATCGTCTATCCCATCCTTGAGAGGTACATTCACACTGTAATACTTTCCAGCATGCTGACCTACATCCTGGAGGTGTCCAGTACCCGGAAAGTATTCTCCGAATTTATGAAAGGATACAGTCATGACACGGTCCGTCGTATAAAAAGCTTCCTCTACACCGTCACCATGGTGAATATCGATGTCGATGTAAAGAACTCGCTGATGTACTTTCAAAAGTTCCAAGATACAAAGCACTATGTCATTGATGTAGCAGAATCCACTTGCCTCAGCCTTTTTCGCGTGGTGTAGACCACCTGACCAGTTGACTACAGTATTTGACTGGCCATGATTGAGCCTGACAGCTGCACCAATAGACCCTCCAGTGTAGACCTGGCAAAAATTGAACAAACCGTCGAAAACAGGACAGTCTTCTGCAACGTTGAATCGCTTCAGCTGTCTGATGTGTTCATGTTGATTCTCTGGCGTTACGAGCCTTAAAAATTCGACGTAGTCATCACTGTGAAACAGCGTCAACTCTTCAGCACTGGCTGGTGCCGGTTTGTAGATCTGTTTCGACCAGTGTTAACACAATCTTTACTACAAGTAAAATAAAACGAACTTACCTCCATGAGCGAATGAAGTCCGTAGTGCAAAAGTAAGTTGTGAGTCATCCTCATGCGATGTGGTTTCATCGGGTGTCCCTGAACATAAAACGTTAGGATTGACTGTATTGGCGGTGAATAGTGATGATCCGAAAACTTCAGCGTGGCGTGGCTTTCTAGTCTTTCTACGTACTTGGCCATAGTAGAAATTGCCTACTTCCGCGTCGTAGAAGTATGCTATCTTCTTCTTCGTCATGCTACCGGAGTAGGGATCGTCACGATAGTCAGCCTGTGCGACGTCGAAGCTTGTCTTATCACCGAGTCACGGAGTAGAGTACGAAGCAGTCGAGCGCGACAGTTGATCGCAACAGAGGGTGCGAGTCGGAGCAAGCTTCGACGTATTTGCTCAAGCATCCACTGGGGTTGCAAACATAATTTCTTGGGTTATAAAATCTATTAAGGGTGACTAAGAGTAGAAGTTCATAACCCCATTTTTTTCATAACTTGGGTCTAAAAGTTATGAAAGTGGCTTGCTGTTAGGCCAAAGGGGAGATAGATGACTTTTTTTTATTTTTGCATTTTTTTCGGGGAAATGGGCTAATTTTCAGCGTCGTCGCGTTTTTGCGCGCAAAATAGGCCATCCTATCTCCCCGTGGGCTAATTTCACATCAAAATTATGTTTTCACGCGATTTCAAAAAAATAGGTCATTCTCTATCTCCCCGTTGGCCTTAAAGTTATGAAAATGGCTTGCTGTTAGTCGCCCTTAGTACTAGTACTACTAAAGTACTCTAGTATCGATAGTAATATCATTTTTTCTGTGTCCATACGAGTTTCACACCTATTTATTCTTATCACGGGCATCACTACCCCGAAGCTTCTGCGAAAATGACATGCAATATGACACTCTAACCGGCTGTACTAGTACTTCCCACGCTGAAGACGCTTCTGGTGCACCTACGCCGGCAATACTGCACTGCACAGGCAGCAACGACAAAACTCTCAAAACGTAGACGTAGTGGCTAGGCGAACGAGGCTATTGAAGCATAAGCTTGTGGCGTTCATAGTGATAAGTTCGTTCGCGATTTGATGCGCCGTTGGTTCAAAGGCTGCGTTGCGACTCCGTTGTTACGGACACTGAACGTTATGCAATTGCCCCACTAGGAGTGAAAGAGGCGCTCCCGTGATGGATACAACAAGAACTTATCTGCGTGTAATACAGGGTGTTCTTGCTCGTTCGAAGGTACAGTCAACGTTGGTAGATATCTGCTCGAATTAATGGTACCATAGAGTGAATTTGCAGCGGAACAAATATCGGACAGGGCACTGAATAAGCTCTCAACGGTGAGAGTCTTGAGCTGTAACGCAAAAATTCTGACACTGAACAACACCTAGCTCTGGGAGTCGAAGTTGCTGACACACGTCAATGAAGAAAGAGATGAGGTACGAGTGGTCGGGATCATGTTTGCATTAGATGTCTCTAAGCAGCACACTGAGTAGGTGACCCACGCAACAGGGGTTCAGCACAACAGTGAAGCTGCGGTATTTATTTCCTTTGCGCAATTGGACGTGTTTGTCTGATCATCTCGAAGTGTCGTAAACGCAAGTGCAATCAGGCTGATACTGATGAAATGAGAGTGCACAAAAAAGAATGCACTGAAGCGAGGGGAGAGCCGAAGGTATGATAACGAAGTGAAAAATATTGAGACATGCTTTTTTATCTTACATTGTCAGGAAAAGATAGAACTAGATGCCACGGATACGCGAGGTGAAGCTTTAAGCTCTGATAGCGAAGACGAGCTCGAAGGTAAGATCCGCGTTCAGGCCCATGCATAGCGCTTACATCTGAATTTGACGTTTCAACAGACGTTCAAACAACAAATGTGCTTCTTGGCCAGTTTGAGAAAGTCACAAGAACCAAATCAAAGTGGAAGTGCACGTTGAAAGATGGTGTTTACACCATCGATGGCCGAGACATAGTTTTTTCGAGGGCAACGGGTGAGTTTCAATGGGGCTAGGTCCGAAGATGCCACCTGGTGTGTCTATCTCGCAAAGCTATATACCAGTCTAATACGGCACATTGCAACTTGCTCACAGCTTTTCCAAATCGTTCTCTACCTCAAACTCAATCTCTTGATGTGATCGAGTCGATCGCTTGCGTTTTGAGGGTGTCTGCTGATTGAATACGTCAGGCAATGTTCTTCTAAAATCCTGGTCGAACTTACCTGCTCAGACCACAGCGAAGTGTGATGCAGCTCTTGATCGTACGCTGACGTTACGAAGTTGTAAGCTGAATTGTATGTACCGCTGCTTAATCGTTCCTATGCATACCATCAGTCTAAGACCGTAAGAAGAAAATAAGAAAAGAACATACTAGAAGTTCTCTCTCTATTGAGCTCTGGAGCTTTGCTGCTTTTTCAGCCTAGATTTACGATTAGTATCTACATCACGCGGATTCTATAATGGGAAGTACCTTCAACTCGTTTCTCTGCTCCCTCTTGAGCTCTCGACTTGGAATCGTAACTATATCTTGCCTAGGAAGGCACCAGTCAAACACGCGGACAAACTAAGAAAATTCATAGTGACGCACTTTACATGCTTGTTCAGTCGGCGACTACGAATCAAAAACTGAACCAACTTTGTCAGACGTTGTTTATTCTTATGCACTAAGAATTTCGGCCTTCAAGTGATGTTTAATTGACACACAGAAGAACATTCAGTGAGTCATACCAGTGGCGCAAGGTTTTGGAAACTTGCTCGAGGGCCAGAGAGTAGTTCGCATCCAGTTCGATTTTTTCCCACAATTTAGCAGGCGTGTGTGCCCGTTCAACAGTCTTGGTGAGTAGGCTCAACTTGCCTAAAAATTGCCGTTAGAGTTGTCACTTTGCAGCACTTCACCCAAGAACACTCACCCTCGTCTTCCAGTATTGTCGCATACTGGCTGTTTGCAAGAGGACAAGAACTTCTATTGCACAACCCGGTCACATTGTATTTGTTTCTGCAGAAGTTTTCTTTCTCGTTCCCACGCGTTTTGTAGCTGCAATGAGAGTGGTTGATAATCTTTAGACGACTTGAGAGTCCGTGGCGACGTGTCTGACTGAAAGACATACCTGCCAGACCACCTCGTCGCTCTGCATCTCTTTTCCTCGTCAAGTTTGTATAATAAATAATAGGACCTCAAACAACGCCGGAAAGTATACGAATGTTAACGGGTGATCAGCAACAAAGATACCGCTTTGAGCTTGTCGAGTCGACACTGGCGTTTGTGTCGGTCACTTTCCGAGTTTTTGGCGGCTGTCAAGACGAGAACTACTGCAGCCTCGCAACACCAATACTGTGTGGTAAATCTATCAAATAGGGACGTTGGGAAAAAATATATCGCCCCTTCAGATAGTCACCCGACGACTGATGAGTCATGAACGGACACATTCTATATACATTGTGAATTTTAGCACTATCAGTCCATTACGTCACACCTACTCCCGGGTGTGGACACACCCTCGACACCCGGTGCCCTGGAGCCTCGGTTTAGCTCGCGAAGCAGCCGTTTGCGCCGAGACTTCGCACGCGCGTCGCTCATGCCCGGCCGGGTCGGTCTGCGCAACACGCGCGCGACGCTGACGCGCGTCGACGGGCGTTGTGTGTGCCCTCGTGTTCGGTTACCGTTGCCGTAAAGACGTGCGAATTACCATAATAGAGGTATTAGAAACTTAAACTTATACTAGGTACAAATCGACGTGAAACTTTTGAACTTTTTCACCTATCTGCTATCATTTTTGATTCATGAGCGAAATTTTCAGCGTTCGATTCCGGCGTATTTCGCCAGAAAAACAATAGCGCAAATGCGATGATTAAGCAGCATTTTGTAAGCGCGGGGCTTGACGTGATCATACACCAAACATCGGGTCAAAACGGTCCACGGGTCAAGTTTTCCATGAAATGGAGGATAGTATTTATTTACATTAGTGGCCTCACCTGCTTCACCCCTTCACCACCTAGCCAAACTGTAAGTTGGACTGAGTTTAAATGAACACAGAAACTAATCCTGTACCTGATCGTTGATGTATGTCCTATCCCCTTCCAAAACTCCCAAAACAACGAATCGTGACATTGTGACTTGTCGGTAGTAGTACGAAGCAAGTCTCTGAAAAAGAGATTAGAAAGTTGTCTACTGAGGGTGCGCCACAATAGTCGCACAGTCTACAGAATGTGACTTCTTGGTGAGATCCTTCTAACGTTACATATCAAGCAGAGCATGTCATGTATTATTTCTGAGACTCTTTGCATTGTTTTCTAACGTTGTATCCTTTTAGGATTTAAAACTCGCATTACGATACTACTGTATTGAGGTTATTTACATCGTGTATGGTACAGATCTATTTTTCTGTGCACAAATTCGATATGGTGAAGAATCCCAGACGAAATCTTGCGTTAAAAATTGAACCAGCTCTTCTTCTCTACCTCTTCAATTTTCTGCACTACATATATGAAAACCCCTTCGGCACATGTCTCCTCATCATTCTGATCAAGTATCAGAGCAATCATATCACCTGACTCAAGTTCTACTTCATCATTTGCCCCCAAGCGTTGCCACGCCCCACCAGCCAAAGCCACGCCCGAAATATTCTTTGTGTACAGACCTTTTACCAAAGCCACGCCCGTTTGTACGTTCGCAACGACACTCAGCTGTTTGTGTGATATTCGCTTTGACTCGCAACCACCATGGCCACGACCAATTGTCTGTGGTCCTCCAGTCAAGTAAATTTCCGTCTTATCAGGGGCCACTAGATAACATTTGAATTTCGGGAGAGAAGACTTGGTCGCTGGTTGTTGAATCGCTAGTGTGTGTTGATTGACTCCAGCTGCAGCCAAATCTCTACTCATGTGATGTGCCAACGCGTTTAGTTTGACTATATCTCTCTGGAGAAGTTGCAAAAATTCCTTCATGGATACATTCGGGAGGATTTGCAAGTCATCATGGCCAAATGGAACCCCCACAGTCTCTAAATTCATAATCATGTGTTCGAGGTGTTGACGTTCGCCATCATCTTCAATCTTGTCATCCTTGAAAGAGTCATATATAAACGCCCCGATGATGTCGACAACAGTTGTTGCAACAGAGACCATTATGAAGCAGCTCATGATGGCCATCATTGCCGTGTAAAAATCGGCTTTACCCATCAAACCTTTCGCCCCATATTCTAACTGAACCCCTCTATACTGCATCTCTGTACCACTCTCGGTAATGTCACCAGGACTGCCAGAGAAATGGATCGAGTCAATACTGGTAACGAAACTTTGCTCACTGTTCAACTGGACGCTCATTTCCGCGCGCGGGCTGAAATCGAATGGTTTAAAATGTGACATGGGTCGGAAGTTACTAAAGGTAAATTCCACGCTCAATCGAGCACCCGTTAATCTATAAAGTGGAAAATTTGCAGCGAACCTAGTTGAAACGTCAACTTGGTTTCTATCATCAAGTTGTATCCCAGCAAGTTGAAGGAATTCACTCAAATACATTATCGGATACTTTGCAGATGCGTTCGTATCATCTACACGGAACGTTTTGAACAGGAATGAGTTGTGATCAAAAACGTTGACAACATCGGGATACCCATTGTATCCCCAACTCGTTACAAAGCGCGGACGGATTTGTAAAACCATCCTCTCCGGATCAACCGGAAACTGATTCACTGGATTACTTTGAATGGTTGTACACCGGCTCTCAGCCTGATCAACGCAGTCACCAGATCGATTGAAGCTAATCGATTTGATATGAGTGGCGACAAAAGTCGCCCCTTCGTCAGCTTCAACTAGCTGTGACTTTGGAATGTGAGTTACGCACGAGTTGTTGATGTACGCACCCTCTGGCACGAGCTCATCTCCGATGAAATCGGAATAAGTCGCGTTGCAATAATCATATGAGTCGAAGCTGCTAATCTGTTTGAGAGCGCTTTCGCGCTGACTATTGTCAACAGCTGTTGACGTATACACTCTTGGTTTTTCCTTCAACATGTAGGTATGCGCGCCTATGACAGAGACCAGTGCATACACTAGAATTGTAACCATCAGGGTTTTGTGCACGTACGCCAGACGTCTGTCACTAATCTTCACCACCTTCAAGGTACGGTACGACATCAAATCGTCCCATAGTTCAGCGAGACCCTCCTTAATCCCTACGGCACACGTCAGTTTTCGTACGAACAGAGAAACTCGAGATTAAGTACCCATGTCTACTGAATCAATTAGCTGATCTGCTTCACGGTTGATAAGAGGCGATCGTACCGACGATTTATGACGATTATCAGACGCTGTTTGCGGTCCTTTACTCAAACAACAAGTTCGAGCTGGCTCTTGTTGACTGGCCGGTTACACTCTCTGACAAGGATTGCTGCTTCAGCAAGCGCTGCTGTCGAGAGACTTATCAAGCACGGTGTACTCTTTTGGCGGGGTTTACAAATATCAGTGAAATATCCGCTCGCGCTGTAGCGTACGTGTGACGCCCTGTCGTTGGGTGTTGGCTCGACGGTTCATAACAATTTTGTACACATCTAAGTAAAATACGGACCACTATAATTCCTAGTGCTGTATTTAAGTATTAGACGGTATAGTCTGTTAGAAACCTGAAGAGTTAAATATGGTAGCTTCCCCTAGTTAACACTAATTGACGAGTTAACACTCATAATTGAACTAATCGATCAGAACAAATTGTAATCATCATCACTTATCGACGCACTAGGCCCGATTGAACACAAATTATCAGGTTTGACCCGCATAGTCGAACTAAAGCGCAAAAGAAAATTACACGCTGATATAATTGAGGCTCACGCATATTAATCCATTTAAACACAAAAGATAGTTTCGATGGCATAGCTAGAAAAGGCAACATGACGAGAGTTGACTGTGTCGCCGCCACTTTAAGGCGGTTGACACACGACCGCCTTTTTGCACAGTTCGGACGAGGCAAATGCGCGCTCCTGCGGGGAGAGGACGAGGACGCTCGATCGGTAATCGCTCTGGTGGTCGTGGTTTTGGGCGCGGAAGAGGTAACTTTTTTGCCGACACTCAACCTGAAGCAGTCGAAGGTATTGGTCACTGTCCGAAAGGCCGAAGTAGTAACCTTACTGTTGCTTAGAAGTGGGAGAACTTGTCCATGTTTGTGAAGGCGAATTAGTACTTAAACTGAGTCATCAGAAGGTAAGGGTGCCATCTAGGATACGCCTCGTTCACTCAACTTGATACAGGTTCCTTACTTCAATGGACCAATTTTTCTTGAGAACAAAGCCCACGTTGGGAAAGTTGAAGAAATCTTTGGCGCAGTCAACTCTGTGGTAAGCAAGTGCAAATGTACTCCTCTGCCTCTTAACGAATCGCAGCATTTCACCGTCAAGCTCTCAGATGGTGTACTGGCCAGCTCCTACAAAGCAGGTGATAACCCTTCTTTAACAAAGAAAGCGCACTAAAGGTGTTCCAGGAGACAAGTTCTATATAAGCCCCGATAAGTTACTGCCGATGGAAAGGTTTACACAACCTACTTCACACAGGTAAACTTCTACGTTGCGCCCTTTTAGATGCATACTGAACGCTTTTCTGCGGGAGTAGTGCTGGCAGAGGACAGGGAAGAGGACGAGGGCAAGGACGAGGCGGCCGGGGCAGGGGCCGAACTGCGGGTCGTTCTATTGGACGAGGTAGAGGACGAGGTCGATAGTGTTGGTTCTTCTGACACGACCAAGATTTTCTTCGCATCATCTTTGTCTACAGGGAACAACGTGGAAAATGAATAAAATGCTCTGAAAAAATGAATAAAACAACAGAGCTCACTGTTGTTGTAATGCAGAAAGATGCCAGTACATTAACCGATTTCTCTTGAACATTCTCAAAATTGTATTTCGCTAGTGGCAAATGATGGTCATTAACGTTAATTTACTTGCCCTGCACCCTTCCCTATGCACAGACTTTCACCTGTTTTGCCACCATTTTGCCAGAAGATAATTTGCAGCTGATAACGTTCAAGTCCGCGTCCTGCGTAGAAGAGTGCGTCGTTCATATAAGTCACATCGAGACGCTCATCTTTTATTACAAGTTGACCAAGATTTGATGACTCGTGCGAACTGCTAGCAAAAACGAACAGAGCTCGACGAGTGCCTGTTCCCATAGAGCTTTATGGTACACTTGCGCCCTCCGTGACTCGATGCTATCATTTTAGTCGCCCTTCTTCGACTTGTTCATGAGCGATTTATGTATGTGCGGAATCACACCACCGCCGGCAATGGTTGCCTTGATAAGTGTGTCCAGCTCTTCGTCGCCTCTGATGGCGAGCTGCAAGTGTCTTGGAGTAATGCGTTTCACCTGTGTGCGTGGCGTTCAGTATCGATAGAAATTTTCTCTGCATGTAAACTACCTTAAGATCCTTGGAAGCGTTTCCGGCGAGCTCCAGAACTTCCGCCGTGAGATACTCTGTAGGTGACAACTTGTTAATGAACACATAGTGAGTTATACAAGTAGCACTCACCAAGGATGGCTGCTGAGTAGACCGCAGCGGTGGCGCCGACTCGCCCACCAGATGCCGCGCGGTTCTTTTCAAAGATAAAAATAGTCAGTCAACCGTGTGTCACCATCGTCGCCTCAACAAAGTTTGTTTCAAAGTGAAAAAGTACTCGACTGTCGACTGGGCCACAGGTTAAACGGTCATATTCGCACGGGTGGTACTTCGCAAGCACGAATCTTCGGACGAAACGGGCGCACGGCATACAGAACGAAGCTACTTCTAATTCCGAAATATTTTACCTTTAAAAATCGGTGAATGCGACCGACCGGGAATTGGAGCCCGGCCTTGACAGAACGAGATGTCGGCTTCCTCTTGTCGCCCTTCTTCGAGGACATCGTCCCTTTGGCTCCCTTGCCCGAAAGCCCTTTGCCGGACAGTCCTTTAGCACCTTTACCGGACATGTTTAAATTGAGTATGCGTTTCTATCGCCTTTTCGTGGAGGCAAGGTGGTACACTGTCGTCGTGTCAGCGGCGGTCGTGAAGTGTAGTAACGGTCACTCGCCGTTCAAATGTTGCCGCGAGCGAGGCGAAGGCTGTTATGCTACTACATGTGTGTCCCGTCCACTCGACTTTCGTGAACCCAATATGGCTTTTTTGAATCTTTATACATGGTTACATGATGTTATTTGACTTCTTGTGAAACTGATAAATTTCGATAGACATCTTGATCAAATAAACATTTATTCAATATTGATATTAAATATTTATTCAATATCAATATTTATTGATATTGAGTTCGACTAAAGCCGACTAAACAATGATGCCGCTAACTTGCACCCTAAATGGCATTTGGTGAGCCCCACTAGTGTTAGTCGTTGACCGATAACTTGTATGATAACTTGTATGGTGCAAGTTACGCGCGAACGACTAACACTAGTGGGGCTCACCAAATGGGATTTAGGGTGCAAGTTAGCGGTATCATTGTTTAGTCGGCTTTAATACACGAGTTATGAGAAATAGCTGCTACTTATGAAAAATTGCCGCTGAATATTGATTTGCGTAGATGTCTATTCTCTATTGGGATCTGATTAGCAAGAAAATCAATCTTTCTTGAGAATCTATCTTCGTGCCATACAACTCTGAGGGCTCTAAGCGCTTAACCCTACCACTTTGAAAGCGGGCGACCCTACTCTATCGACACACGCCGTCGACGGGCTAGCGTACTGGTATTTCACGTTCGCCTTGATCGCGTTGAAACAAATCGCACTTCTTCGTAGAACACAATTCGAAATGTATTGTACCGTGAGTGGTCCAGTCGCGCGGGCCAAGTTCCCAACGAAACCTACTTTCTCCCAGCGACTGTCGAAAAGGTGAGTTCTGACTTCCGCCATGCATACCGCCTTATACCGACTCTCGTGTTACATCCCAAATATTGATCCATGTTTGTTGACGGGCGACTGACGGTATTGTTCGGCAATCGACTTCAGCAGCAAACCTGACGCTAGTCATACCCGCGCGAGTGTCTCAGACTCCAACGTTTACTCTACGAACGCGCTCGAACGGACCAGGTGTGATGTTGGTATTCGTGTATGAAAAATAACTAATACTTTCCAATCATAGCGCGGCGCGTGCGCAACAGGGTAAGGGTCCATCCCCTATCGTTGTGGAGCGGTTTCAGAGTGTTGCTAGTCAACTGATGAACCAGAGAATTATCCGGTTGGGGGGGGCTGTTGATGACGACAGCTGTAATTTGATAGTTGCCCAACTTCTCTGGCTGGACGCAAACGATCCAGAGAAGGATATCACGCTCTACATAAATTCTCCTGGTGGTTCGGTCACTGCCGGTATGGCAGTCTTTGATACCATGAGACATATTCGCCCCGCTGTGTCCACTGTGTGCGTTGGACTTGCGGCGTCTATGGGTGCGTTTCTTCTCGCTTCAGGTGAGCAAGGAAAGCGTTACAGTCTACCAAATAGTAGAATTATGATTCACCAGCCTCTTGGAGGCGCTCAAGGGCAGGCTGCAGACATTGAAATCCAGGCGAATGAGATCATGCACCACAAGTCAACTCTGAATGGCTATCTTGCAGAATTCACAACGAAGCCTCTGGAGCGCATCATGGAGGATACTGATAGAGACTTTTTCATGTCTGCCCAAGAAGCTGTCGAATATGGATTGATCGATTCAGTGATTGAACACCCAACCCACTTGGCTGTGAATGGGTCAGGTATCCCCATGTTTGCAAGTGAGTTGTGAAGTGAACTGAGAAGTGAACGGCATTTTTCAACTACATAAATTTAGAAGAATTTTTTGCATTTAATTAGAACTTAAATGTAATTATGAGTCACTGGTAAAGGGAACGAAAATTAGGTATCAAGTACTCAAATCCATTCGGCGTGCAAACGCGCGAAGGGTACAACTTTTTCGATAAACTTTTCTGGTTCTACTCTCAATACTCCATCGAAGTGAGTGTTTAGAATCTGACGATGTGTTTGGGCCTGGTATTAGATAATACGTGTAGATTTTGGCATAACATACTAGAGAAGCTCGTTACACCTAATCAAAGCTAAAAGCACGTGACAGAGCACAGAGCGTGCGCGTACTGGGTGATTACATGCACAGTGGACTTAAAGCATCTTGAAGAATCACTAGATCAACTTGATCTTCGAAAGAGCGATGTACTAAAACGGAGTAAGCATTGAGTAGCGAAGTAGAGCGTTTGACGCACCGTTCCGGCCGCGAAGGTGAGCGACGTTGTCAAAAAGCCAAAGTAAAGCAGAGGGGTTGGCACTTCAGCCAACTGAGTCAACTACGATGAATATTGGGTGAATCGCCATCTTACAGAAGGAAGTGGAACTTACCTGACTTCCAAGCGTATACATGGCGTCTTGAGCGCGCGCATCGCTTGCGAATGTGGTAGTTCCTAAGGACAAAAAAATACCAGTCAGTAGCAGTTTTGATCAAAGTGTCAAGATGTGTTTCTTCTTGAGCAAAGACCTTAACGTCGTCCGTACTCTCGAATGAACTTTGACGAAGAAAATCCTTACGCGTCTATCACCGGTATTACGTACCCATCGCGAGCGTCATCGGCAGGGCAAGCTTCGCGTTGCGTTGCTGAACGCGACCGGTAGGTTTCGTGGCACAAGCCCTCTTGGCTTGGGCTGTAGCGATCGGGCGCGTTGAAGCCTGGATTACGACAGAATTCATGGTGGGGTAATTTTAGTAAATTGATAGGCACTTGTAGATGTACACGCTCGCTGTGTCGTGCCAACGCGCCTCGGTCGAAACGCAAGTTCATCCACCAAGGTTATCCGCTCAAAGACGAGATAGACAGGAATAAATTTCTTTGCCGTGACGATGATGATACATATCAGGTCATAGTATGGCTTCCGAAAAGAGATACGTCCAGGTATCTGTACCCCATAGCATATATACCGTGAATATGAGTCAATATCAGAATATGTACCATTGTCGAAGATTATTTCGAGTACACGAACCGCGCGCACAACTGGCCTACTAGGCGCCGCCATCGACGCCACACGCAACACAGCGAAACGCACGGTGTAGTGGACACCAGAAGCCATTCGCAACTAGTGTAGTGCAGACTAAAAATGGTGCGTCTCTAGAACGTTTTTCGCTGCGCGCGCGCAACTAGGAATAACCTCGTGTAGGACATTCGCGTCAAGGCTGACTGACAAAAAATCGTGCACTGCACAGGACGCTATCAAACTGTACGTTCGAGAAGGCGATCAACGCAGACATATCGCTCGGAAATACATCACGTCATCCCTCGTTATCGACTCGCGAGTTCGCGAAGCGATACTGCTCTGACAACGCCAGCGGCGTCTAACTTCGTTCCGTTCTTTCCGTCCCTTAGGGCTATTGTGATGAAGGTGATCGGCCGAACCGGTTCAAGAGGTCAGGTACGTATACAGCGGTGCCTTCGGTACTTTTTGTGGGGTTTACAACATACCATATCGTGCTCACTTTCATCGATCGACGCATGCAATCCATACTCACACACAAAGACAGGTGACACAAGTTAGGGTCAAGTTCCTCGATGACCAGAACCGCCAGATCATGCGCAACGTTAAAGGACCCGTCCGTGAAGGTGAGAGTTTAAAAGCTCAGATTTATTTTGTACTTACGTTCGTATAGGTGACATCCTCACTCTCATGGAATCCGAGCGTGAGGCACGCAGACTTCGTTGATCAGGCTCAACGAGTTCCAGGGAGTAACAAGCAGGGCGAAGAGGGAATTGTAATAGCACCTCGATTTACTTGATATACACGCATAAGACAGTTTTGCTTTTTACAATGCATCTCGTTTAAAAAGAAGGGTCGTCCGCGCGCATTTCAATCATTGACAGCACTTGTTGCGAGGCTGACTGCCACTCACTCCACTCAACTCAATGACACCGTGCGGCCTGTGCGTGGATGATTCTTCCTGCGCGGTTCCCTAGAAAGGAGATGAGTCCGATTTATTAAATGAAGAATGGCCATCCCACATACCTTACACATTACCTCGTAAGTTGAAGACAGCAGTGCGTTAAAGGCATCTTCAACGTTTGTGGCATTCAAGGCAGATGTTTCAACAACAGACAGTCCTGAGCTATGTCAGAAAGAAGTTGGGTAATCACATCGTTCATGTTACCCTCTAAAGCTGCCAATTCGTTCGCTTGTTGCGATGAAACCACTCGGAGGTGATCTAAATCACTTTTGTTAGCGGCGAGCAATACAACGATATTTGAGTCAGCGTGATCTCGAAGTTCTGAGAGCCACTTCTTGGACGAATTGAAGGACTCTACGTAGAGAGTTATTCGTTTTAAACGCATACATAAGCCATCCTTACCTATGTTAGTTATGTCGTAAACTAGTAGTGCGCCAACAGCCCCACGGTAATACGCACTTGTGATCGCACGGTATCTCTCCTGACCGGCGGTATCCCATATCTGCGCCTTCACTGTTTTTCCGTCTATCTGAAAAGATATAAACTGTGATACATGGGTTGCGCTACAGTGCGATGTTCGTACCTGCACGCTTCGAGTGGCGAATTCTACACCTATAGTTGACTTTGACTCTAAGCAAAATTCATTCCTGGTGAATCTGGAAAGCAAGTTAGATTTGCCAACTCCGGAGTCACCAATCAGGACAATTTTAAAGAGATAATCGTAACTGAAAACACTTTCAATCGATGGATAATATATCAATGAATGATTACGCACTCGTCAGAATCCTTGAAGGTTGACATCCTCCAGAAGTTGCGTTCTCTTACAAAACGTCTTGGAGCGAAACGACTCCTCACTATGTCTCGGGTATGTGGAGGTAAGGAACGTGTGCGCCCACTGTAGGTGAGATTCGAGTTTCACTGATACGTCTTTTAAGCACGTCGCAAAGCGCGTTGCGTAGAGAGTAAACGTGCACGAAGCCAGCCCGTGTCCGCGACAGTTGATCGCTCGTACTTGAGTTTGGAGTCCGCGAGTTGTGGCGCCCGGTAACGTTTGAGCACGCGGGCGTCGCACGAAGACCATCGAGTCGCGACTCGTCGAACTATCAAGTTACGGTATACTTTATGGAAATTGATAAGTTATCATACAAATTATCGGTCAGCGACTAACAATAGTGGGGCTCACCAAATGCGATTTAGGGTACAAGTTAGCGGTATCATTGTTAGTCTGCTTTAAGCCGACTAACAGTACATCCATAACTTTAGGGTTTAGCAAGTTATCCTGCAAGTTATGGCAAATTCACGACAAACAGTTGCAATTTATCGTGAAAGTTATGGATTTCACTGTTAGTCGGCTTAACCACATTTTCACGATCGGGTCGTGATCCCATCTTTAAAATTTAATTTTCATTGCTTTTGCCAAAAAGGAATCGAATCAAAGTTAATCATCGTTAATATATGTTACATGTCTAGTTCTGAACTGTGGGAGGAATCGCGGTCAGGAGATGTGTAGCGATCCACTGTCTGTCAAGAGTTTGAACAATATGAACCAACTCTATGGCGTTTTGGCTGTGGCAAACTTATCTTAAGCCATGCTCTATTCTTCATCATAAAACTCAGAATCATGGTCCCGTAAACTGTCACGCCCGACTGTGCCACCGAATCTCTCATCTGGTTTTAGCGCATTCTCATCGAGCTCCGGTACAAGCCCATCAGGCGGTGCCTCTGTAAACTCAACGCTTGGCGCGAAATTTAGTGATCTCAAATTCCGTCGAACTTGCGCCTTTAATTTTTCTATTTGTTGTGGTGAGTTTTGGTTTTCTATCCACACTGGTGCGTGTGCCTTCAACTTATAGTCTGCATCAGCATAGTATTCATAGTAGCTCTTGTGAGGAGGGATATCTTCAGCTAGTGATTTGCCCAGGAGAGTCGCCGTCTCGTTAGCCCAGCAACGCGCAACGTTTGATTTGGTATATCCCCCACCACCAGTGACTAGTATAGGCTTCTTGAAGGATTTCATGAAGGCAACACAGTCTGAATGCCCTTTAAGTGACAGGTTGAAGCATCCTATCCTGTCACCAGCGAGGGAATCTGCGCCGCACTGCAATACGATTGCACCAGGCTGAAACATATCCATCACATCTCGCATGACGAACTTGAACAAGTCCACGAATGTCACATCATCGACTCCATCGCTTAGTGGCACGTTTACACTATAATACTTTCCTGAGTTAAGACCAACATCTTGTAGTGCACCTGTTCCAGGAAAAAACATATCTCCATATTTGTGAAAGCTAACGGTCATCACTCTATCGGTAATATAGAACGCTTCTTCAACACCATCACCATGATGAATATCGATATCAATGTAAAGCACTCGCGCATGTTGCTTGAGTAGCTCGAGGATGGCTAATACGAGGTCGTTCACATAGCAGAAGCCAGAGGCCTCAGTTTTTTTTGCGTGGTGTAAGCCCCCAGACCAATTTATCGCTATGTCTGATAGTTGTAAATTCAACCGCGTTGCCCCGTCTATAGATCCGCCCGTATATCTCCTGCAGAAGTCCACCATGTGATCAAAGATCGGACAGTCCTCTCCCAGGTTGAACTTTTGCATCTCTGACACATACTGGTGCTGCTTGTCTGGTGTGATCTTTGTAAGGAACGATATGTAATCTTCACTATGAAACTGCATAAACTCCTCGTCTGTACTTGCTCGTGGTCGATAGACCTGGAGGTGCTTGTGAAGGTCGTAAGCCAGTACCAAGTCATGCGTCATGCACAGGCGGTGAGGCTTCATAGGGTGGTTTGGCCCATAGTAGTTTCTCCCAACCTCCTCGTCGTAGTAATAGCATATCCTATCTTTCGCGACCATGCTGCGACGACGCGCCAGTTGTGCAGTGTTTGCACGTGACCTCTTTGAGCTCACTTCTCGTAGACTGACTCTTGGAGTTCGGTATTGACCAGATAGCCTACTTGTACGTGTTGCTATCGCTTACTATTACAGTTATTATTGCTAAAATAGTACTCGTACTACTAGTACTTAAGCCGACTAACAGTACATCCATAACTTTAGGGTTTAGCAAGTTATCCTGCAAGTTATGGGAAATTACGACTAACAGTACCAATTAATCTGGTAGCAATTTATCGTGAAAGTTATGGTGGATTTTCGACAATCTTCGTAACTTGCGATTCGAAAATCGACGAGTTAATTTTTAGAGGGTAAGTTAGGCGGAAAGTTATGGAAATCAACTGTTAGTTGCACACGCTTAACTCGGAAAATTACGTTTGAGCCCGCGAGCGTCGCACGAAGACCATCGAGTCGTGACTCGTCGAGACCGCAAGTTACGAAGCAAGTTACGGAATTTCATTGTTAGTCGTCGCGCATAACTTTCGCCATAAAAGTTATGATGCAAGATATCGCTCAACGAATAACAATAGTGTGACCCGCTAAATGCAAGTTATGGTGCAAGTTATGGATTTCATTGTTAGTCGGCTTTAAGCTAATTGTTTTGAATTACCTACTACGCGCCGTTTCGCTTCGTCACGCGCGTCTCGGCGCGTGCAGTGGCGCAAACGACGACCGCGGCTGCGTTCTTTCACTCCACAAAAAGATGTGCGTCGCCATCGACTACTAGTCGCGCACGATGTTCGCTTTGAGAAATGCCTGGTCAAACGGTCAGGGCGTGCACGAACGTGAAAAGTACCGCAGTTGGCCCAGTCTAGACTCACGCGATTCAGGCGCTGATGATTGGGGTAAAACGTTGGGAAAGCACGCATTTTTTAAGATGCAACACGGAGGCGGTGCTTCTAAATCACACCTCTGAGGTTGCTGACTGTTCGTGGCAGCTCCTCGTTGCACGAGGTCAACTTGAATAATTTACAGCGCTTTACACTCTCGTGATGATGAACCCGCATACCTTAAACTTTACCGTGGCTCTAGTGTATCAGCAATTTGGGCCACATACTCTGTGAGGACAGTTGGTCTTGTTGAAGCGGCTGGTGTTGCGAGGTGTAGTGCATCAGCCTAGAAGTTGTGAATGCATTCGTGAGCAATCGAACCCGTTACTCACCTCTACAACCCTTGTGTACCTCGTAGCAGTCGTGTCTGCTAGCTCGCTGTATAACCATCAGCTGGCGATTTTACGAGCTAAGATTGACAAATACCAGACTTGAGCTTTTCTGAATGTACTGCCATCAAATCCGGCCGCTTTTCTGTCTCCTTCTGCGATAAGCTGGTGTAGATCACCACTCTTCAGCGAGTGGACTCCGTCTAGGCTCTTCCAAACTTCGAGATTCAGCTGTTTGTCCACTTGCCTCAGTCTGTACTTCCGATCCCCGATTACCAGATGACTACCTGTTCAAATGCACATGTTAGGGAAGTTGTTTCACGTGTTCTTAGCGGAATACCAGAGAGAGATTCGCCCTGGTCAACTCGTGAAACGTGCCGTAGTTGTACATCAGTTGCTTTGACAAGTCCAGCTGCGGAGGCTGTGAGTGAAACTAGATATGCATCATCCATGTCAAGCAAACTGAAGTACAAATATAGCGTTGCCTACGGAGGTCAATGAATATTGGCCACGAGAGAAAGCGCCCACAAGTGAGAGGACTCTGACTAACCCCCCACCTCACCTCCTCGCGCTGAAAATCAAAATATTCTTATGAAGTACTGGTAGGTATATTAATCTATAATAATCTATCAGAACGTTCGTCTACTAAGAGTCAGACGGACGATGAATACTTCATAATTAGATGGGAGTACGGGCTATAGCTATGACGAGCTGCCGATCGAATGACCGTAGTCTTTTTGACTAGCCTCGTCGCGGCGTGCGACTGTGGCTGCGTTTAGACTTGAGTACATCTTGGATGCCGTAGATTTCGCCGATGAACGTTAAAAATGTACAAACAGCGTTAAGCTTTGCCTCTGATGAATACACGCTGCTACGCATAGTTCGCGGTGGGCACGAAGGTTCAACTACTTCCAAGCCGCTTCCCAGTTTTCCGGAGCCCAGTACTAACAAAGTTCACTGGGAACACCTTCTCGAGGAAATGTCGTGGTTGTCAAAGGATTTCACAAGAGAGCGAAAGATGAGGTAATTTTGCGACGTTGCCCGCTATCAATGCTAACTGTTAGTGGTAAAAGGTACAAGGTTGGCAAGATGTGCTCAGCAGCCGCAGCGAAGCACGTATTGAATAAGAGGAACATGTTTGAGACAGAGAACGCCCATCGACTAAAGTTCTCCCGGAGTGTTGCTAAATTGATTGCCCACGAAGTTTCCGTTTTTTGGAGCAAGGTGCAAAAGGTATTTTGTCAATGTGACTCTTAAAAGTTGCACCTTTAACTTGATATCCAGCTCAACCAGTTGCGGACAACTTCGATCTACGAACAGCAAAGGAAAACGGAACTAGGAAAGCAACTTGGTAAATCTCCCGACTTCTCATTGGCGTAATATAACTTGTTTCAGATGAATTGCTTCGCAAGACAGAGAAATTTTCAGCAACGCTCGCAACACAACTGAAAACTGAAAGGAAAGAAGATTCTGAACCATACAACGTGAATAGACATGCAATCGCACCACAGGGTTTTGTACCCTCTCTAGCGCCTGATACAGAGTCAGAATATCCGGACCGCTGTACGAACAAGGGCCACGGCATGATTCATGACCACGACATTGGGAATGAATATAGGCCAGACAATCAAGATGACTGGGATGACTTGGAAACTTTCGAGGAGCAACTGCACAAAGAGTCAGAATGTAACATGGATTCTACTGCTGAACTTCGCGAGCTTGAGGAAGAAGCGAATATTCCGATTGAGGAATTATTACGTCAGTATGCGGCTAGTCGAGAGGAGCACGATGACGCTGTAACGACTAGCTCTGCCTCTCATGATAGTCCTACAACTGCTTCGAGTGAACATGTGATGTGTACAAGGTCGGAACACACTGTTGCCACTGATTTATTGAAGCATCATCTTCGGGATTACCAGATGTTTGGTGTGCGCTGGCTGGTCAGCTGCCATCAAACTGGGTTAAATGCTATCCTTGCAGATGAGATGGGTTTAGGGAAAACAATACAAACAATAAGTCTTTTAGCTCATCTAGCGCAGCATGAAGGTATTTGGGGACCTCATTTAATCGTTGTTCCTACTTCTGTCATGGTCAATTGGGAAGTTGAGCTGAAAAAGTGGTGCCCAGCACTGAAAGTGCTCACATATTTTGGCACACAGAAAGAAAGGAAGACAAAGCGAGCAGGCTGGAGTAAACCAAATAGCTTTCATGTATGCATTACAACTTATAGGCTAGTTGTACAAGATCAGACGATTTTCCGCCGAAAGCGCTGGCATTATCTCATATTAGACGAAGCTCACATGATAAAAAATTGGCGTTCTCAAAGGTGGCAAACTTTGTTGACATTGGAAAGTGCACACAGGCTGCTTATAACCGGAACACCTCTACAAAATGACGTCATGGAACTCTGGTCGTTACTGCATTTTCTTATGCCTGAGTTGTTCCAGTCGCATTCTGAATTCAAGGACTGGTTCTCAAATCCTCTTCTTGGCATGGCGGAAGGAAAAGTTGCTGTCGATCCCAAGTTAACGAAGAGATTGCATGACGTACTTCGGCCTTTCATCTTGAGGCGTCTGAAATACGATGTCGAGAAGACATTGCCAAGAAAGCACGAGCATGTTGTGAAATGTAGGCTTTCTCGACGCCAAAAGCGATTGTATGACGAGTACATGTCTTCAAATGAAACAATCAAAACGATGAACTCATCTAACGCCATGGGCGTCATGAACTGTCTAATGCAGTTACGCAAAGTTTGCAATCATCCAGATTTGTTTGCAGGAAGAAGTATCATATCGTCCTTCGATATGTCTAGCTTACCGAGCGTTTTTTGTCCTCGCGTCAATATTGAGAGGAAGTTCATAAAAATAGGTCGTAAAATAGAGCAAACACAGAATACATATCACGGAGAGATTTCGCAGCAAAAACTTACAAAATGTGGGATGGGACTGTCAAACACCACGGATAAAGCTATTTCTTACATCCTGGAGTGTCGAGGCAACTGTTTAAACATACAATACCCCATTGCGTCACACAGGTGCGACAACAAGTATCCACTATGTGGGGTGTTAGGTGCTTCAGCAAGTTTGCTCGTCGTGAAAACTCCATTTAGCTTCAACGACTTACGGTGTGATGAGTTACTTTTGAAGTTTATGTTCCGTATACCAAAGGTACGGGCGCAACCAGTACAATCCAACGGGGCACAGCCTACGCAGTATGACAATGCTGGACGACAACTGCACCATTTGACCTCTCCTCTTCGCTCTTACGTTGTCAGAGGGCACTTGATATTTCCAGATGCACGTTTGATACAATTTGATTGTGGCAAACTACAGGCACTTGCGTCGTTACTACGTTCTCTTAAGATAGATGGTCACAAAGTTGTGATCTTCACTCAGATGACGAAGGTTCTTGACATCATGGAAAAATTCCTGAATATTCATAGCTATAGCTATGTTCGTCTCGATGGCACTACAAAACCTGAGCAGCGCCAGATTTTGATGCAGCGATTCAATACTGATGACAAGATTTTTGCTTTCATTCTTTCAACTCGCTCTGGAGGTTTTGGCATCAACTTGACGGGTGCTGATACAGTTATCTTTTATGACTCAGACTGGAACCCAGCAGTGGACGCGCAAGCGCAAGATCGTTGTCATAGAATAGGTCAAACAAAAGAAGTCAATATCTACAGAATGATCTGTGAGGATACGATAGAAGAGAATATCTTCAAGAAGGCACTTCAGAAACGAGAACTAGACGAGTTGGCTATCCAAAAAGGCAAATTCGATCTAGATAGTCTTAAACGTAGAGGTGAGTCTGCAAAGTTCACGTATAAAAATTCTGTTCTCATTGTTTCGAGCAAGATGGCGTCGTGAATGATGAAGATTACACGAAGCAGAACAACAACAACAACAACAACAACAACAACAACAACAACAACAACAACAACAACAACAACAACAACAACAACAACAACAACACTTTGGAAAAGGTGCGCCTGCCTGTCCAAACGCATGTGAACCAGGTGTACTTATCCTTTTTATTGCAGGACCTCTTAGATATTGACAAACTTGCTGTGCTTCTTCATCCCATCGAGGCTTATGCGATGGTACGTTCCTATGTGTCAACATCAGCAGACCATAATTTTGTTACAGAGTTTGGTGCAGTCACATGTTCAGCCATCCTAGCAAGAGCTTTTGTCACGCTCAAATTTTGATACCATTACATCTACTAACTATATTCAGCCGGTTGTACGTCCCGAACCTGCATCTCTGATCTTCTTGCGCCGACGTCTTGCTTGTGCCTTCGATAATTTTACCTCTGAACCAGCTTGTGTGCTCAGCGGTTTTGTATTCAAGGGTTGTTTGCCCGTCGTCACAGTGTTTGAGCTTACGAGTGGCCTCGTGTTGTATTGATCGCCCCGTGCGTGTGCTGGTAGTGTGTGCTGTGAAAATATTTAGTGACATTGCTTGCCAAGTGAGTTTGCATACCTTGACTGTTGGAACTTTCTTCTGCACGCTAGGGTAGGGTACCTCATGATTGAAGTGCTGTTTTCGTCAAGGCAAGTCTTAGAAAAGATATCGAATAGCTTACCGCCACTGTAGCAGGTTGGACAATAACTGCCTGCTCGAACGGGCGCTGAGGTGGGAATTGAATAAAGCCAGATCCACGGACGCGTGCTGGGTCCTGTCAACAAAGCATTTGAGGCAAGTAACTGGTGCACGTCTTATAGTGTACCTCTATACGCATCGTGGCGTCGTCAACATCACTTTGCCTGTACATTACGGCACGTTGATCAATGATACAGTTTGCTGATCTTGAGAATACTTTTTGCGCATTCACACGCTCGCCTCAACCTCGAAGCACGGAGTTGAAGTCCGACTCGCTGCCCGGGCTTCCTCTTCTCTGTTCGCTCGAACAACGTTGGAATAATTTATTGTTTATTTCACAGCACTTATGTGAATTTTTATCTCTTCATCGCCGATTTCGAAGAATTTCCGAAAAAAAGTGTATTTTGGAGCTATATCTTCATCGGCCTAAGGAAAACGCACGCGGGCTTCAGTTTCAAGTCGAGTTGAAAATTGACTTGCGTGTTCTCTTCACGTGTCTAGCTAGAACTACGGCCGTGGACCACTACGCACGTATGAGGCCGAATCCCTCTGGTAGCTAAGCCACTCCGAAGTACAAATTATACGCTCGGCTTTTCGTGTATCCTATGAGCTCAAGGACTTAGGTCAAGAAGAAGTCGAGAGTGAGGTAAAATGTTCTTGACGCTAGCCAGGCGTGGTAGTGTGAAGCTATTGAGAACAAGCGTAAGAGAACAAGTGACAATAGCTCTCCGACGAAGGCGTCAGGGCGAGAATCAGCGATTTATCGGCCTTTGGAAGTTGGATGTCGGCATATGGGACTTGGAACGTGAACTGTCTTCGCCGAAGTGTACAGTGAAGTCAATCACCTCACAACGAAACACGACGTCTACAGACAAAGCTCAAGCTTTCCAGGAGCTCGCACATGTCTCTCTCACGCAAATCTATGATACTTTCGAGGACTGGGCTGATGAGATTGATTTTGAAGATTATGATGGCTCTATAGAGGCAGGTGTCATCACTTTATCCTTTAAAAACAAACAAACTTTCGTTCTCAACAAACAAACTGCAGCTTGTCAACTTTGGTTGTCTTCACCGATCAGTGGTCCAACACATTACAACTTTTGTGAAGATAGACGAGGCTGGTACGACACTAGAACCGATGCTAGCTTGACCCGAGTGCTGAAGGATGAAATAGAATACGTGACCGATCGCAAAGGACTGCACTTCAGCAAAATCTGATAAATGAAGTAACTATAACAACTTCGAGTAGGAACACCACAACCGCATACACTAGCCAATTGTCTATATATAGCATACAGAAACGCTTCATACGTCGTGGAACATGTTCTTCATATTCTGGAACGATATTTCATCTAACCCATGGACTACTAAGTCTGCGCCTTTCAGTTCCCATACCCTGTGCCTACCAGCTACCATGACAGTGCGCATATTCAGCTCTTGTGCAGCCTCGAGCGCATGTAAACTACTTGCAATTACGGCCACTCGCTCAAAGGGTCTTTCCAGGAGATCTGATGCTCGAATCAAACACTCCGAGTCCGGCAAACCATAGCAAAAATCTTCTGCTGTGATAATGTTTAGGCTCGTGTTGATATTTTTGTCCAACGGAACCTCGAGGATATCTTTTTCCAAGGAAATATATGCCAACATCTGCTGAACGTCTGTTAAACGTTCCTGTGACAACAGCACAAAAGGAATATCCATAGTAGAAAGATGCGAGAGGAAAGACGTTGTCTCACGACGTATCAGCGTGCGTGGTTCTCTTTGTAGACTCGTGAGCAGAAGCTGTTGCTTTCGCAACAACAGGCGTCTAATTTCATCTTTATCGTTAGTCCAGCGAAATATTTGAGAAACCAGCTGCTCTGTCTTGACATTGACAAAGCGCTTCATATCATACTCAGTTGGTTGTGCCAAGTTCTCCTCAACAGCAACTTGGCGCCAGGCGGACATGTGCAGCTCGTGCAAGTCTTTCGTTAGCACTCCTTCAATCTCACACACGACTCCAAACCAGCTTGTACCCAGACGTTTCCATCTTTCTAACGGGTTTGCTGTCGGTGACGGTGACGAGTGGGGTAAGGAATAGTAACTTTCACTTTCACTCAGTGAGAACTTCATACTCACTCTACGGCGAGATGGCTGAGCATGTTCTCCTCGAGTATAACGCAGCGTAGTCTCAGTTATATTTGCTTGAAGCGACCACATCCGTTGAACCACACTGGTGCCACTTCAGCGGACATAAACCCCTACGTACTTCACCCTCGAACTTCTCGGGCCAGCTTGAGAAAACGTCGAAACGAGAGCACGGGCATACGAAAGTGAAACGTCTACCTCCAAGCTTTGTGAAGAGGAGCGTTTTGCGCTACGTTTTAAAGCAGATACGAGTGCGCAGCTTATCCTTTCTCGAGTAGTCGACGCCAGTCTGCTCAGCCAACTGTGAGGCTCTGCGATACCAGTACTGGAGTCCAGTTGAGCGACTTGACGTAGCGCTAACGCTTTTGTGGTCAGAGTTCACGTGGCAATTTTCAGCGTGCTAGACTTAGATACAGTACCCTGCATGTATAAGAACTAAATAAATACAACTGTAGTACTATCAATGCGCAACACCGTCTAATAGTTGCACAGCAACTGCCTTCGCTCCGACAAGTCCCACGTCTTGGTTGAGCACAACGTACAGTGGGAAAGATGCTCTCACTGCCGAGAATTTGGACCCAGCACACAAGAAAGACTCCAATAGAGATCCACTGGTTACCAAGTCCCGCATCTTTGAGGGAATACCACCTGCTATGTAGACTCCACCAGTGGCAAGACATTTTAAGCCGAGGTTGGCGGCCTCACCTCCAAGGATTTCTAGAAAAATATCGACAGCCTGTACACAGATAGGGCAACTTTTAGATCTTGCATCTGCTGTGATCTCGAAAGCGTTCAGAGTTGGCAGAGATTCAGTACACCTGCTACGTAAAAAGTCGTATATTCTGATCAAACCTGGACCAGAGCACACGTGTTCAACCTCACACTGTGTAAGAGACTTTTCAACCCACAGTGCTAATTCGTGCTGTATTTCACCTCTCGCAGCGAAGTCTGCATGAGAACCTTCTGTGGCATGAATATCATATCGCCTTGAGTGACTGTTCCATAGTAGGATAGCTTCTCCGAGTCCAGTTCCTGGTCCAACGACTGCAATAGGTCCCGTCGGGTTTCTAGTCCCTCCATGTAAAGTGATGAGATCACCAGCATCAAGCTCGAAGATACCGTGCCCTATCGCCTCGAAGTCATTCATCAACTCAACTCTACGAATGGGAAATTGCGACTCTAGAATTTTGGAATCGATCGACCAACCAGTATTTGTCATATGACAGCAACCATCTTTTACAACCCCAGCAACTGCGAAACAGGCTGCATCAACTTCAGTCACTGAAAGCTGCTCCATTAAAGCTTGCATACAACTTTCGAAAGTTGGAAAATCTGCTGTTGCATACGTTCTTTTCTCGTGTGAGTTTTCTGCCACGTCCCAGAGCAAAAAGCGCGCGTTTGTACCCCCGATATCAGCGACAAGAACTTTTCCGGCCTTACACCGAACGCCCATCCGTTTCAAGTGTGAGGCACGAACTCTTTTAATATTTCGAAAGTGCGGCGATCTAGCCGAATTCAGACTCGAAAGTTCTGATCGTCCAGTCATAAGCAGAAGTCAGAGGTACTAGTTCCACAGGTTATCCTCGGGTTGTCCTCAGGTTGCTCTGCGGCCGAACTGTGCCCAACGTCACGCGCCGACTACCAAGTCTTGTTCGTCTACTATTTTCCCGAAATCACGCACACCACCGGCGACGCGATACTAAACGGCCGGCGACAAACGAGGCGGCGTTGGAAAGTGCGTAAAAAGTTACTATCGTACAAAGTATACTCGCGAACCGGAGCTATCAGTGTAGTCGTCGCGGCGCGAGACGCATTTTTTTCGACGAACACGAAAATTTACGTTCGACGCATTTTTTTCGATATGGCAACTACTAAGTACTAAGTACGATAGTATTACCGTAAGGCCGATGAAGATATACCTCCAAAATACACTTTTTCGGAAATAGTTCGAAATCGGCGATGAAGAGATAAAAATTCACAAAAATTAGTTATGTGTTTGCGCCATCTCTTCATCAAACTACCAAGTGTTAGTATTTCTGAAAATACCGGTAGTGCATTTTGGCGAAAACTCAAAAAATAGTGTTTCTGTCTTTCTCTTCATCGGCCTTATTATTCGTAAAATTACACGACATACGTACTTGGTGTTCTTTCCCGGCGTATAGTTTCTCGGGGCCGAGAAACGCCAAGAATCTCGGCGTTGACAACAACCGGCCCGCGGAGGAAAATTTGCACGTAGTGACTCTGCAGAGCCAAGGTTGTGTCCGAAGTTCTTTCGCTGTGATCCCGATCATACTCTGTAGCCATGGTAGCGAAAGCGCTCCGTTCCACTGTAGTACGGTACGCACAGTCAGAAGTTGGAAACCTGACTATAAACTAAACCCCATCAGGACCCTGGCAGCCCAGTTGTTGACACACGGTAGGGTGGAGACGACCCTTCCGCGCGCAAAAAAACTTCAAATAGTGGCGGATAAACTAGTTACGGTTAGTAAAAAGGTACCTGAAGTGCTGCACGTGTTCCTCTTCAATAACAACGCACCACAGTCAACTATAGGTGCAAAACAGCAAGTAAGAGCGTTTTTACGCTCAGAAGCCCTTACACAGAAAGTCTTCGGTGAGATGAGTTCACATTATGAGAATCGCAGTGGAGGTTACACTATGCTGCGCGTGACGAGAACAAGAAGCGGAGACGCTGCTGTTATGGCTACAGTGCAATATGTGAAGCCATAGTTTGTCACATGTTTTACAACTTACGAAGATAAGAGTCAAGTACAGCAAAGTATTTAGGATGTTCGTTCAGATCGTTGTGCCCACTACCACGAAGTTCGATGAAGTCTTTTTCCTGACATCCTGCGGCGGCAAAAAGCTTTTTGCCGCACCAAAGCGGTACTATGGCATCTGCGTCACCGTGCAAGCTCAGAAGCTTGATGTTTGCACTCAGCTGTCTTGCAGCTGAACAAGTTCCTGCCCACTTATCGAGCATTAAGATGGCAAGAGGCAAAAACCATAGTTTATTGCTCACAATTTCGATGCAGGAACTAAGCCCTCCTTCGATGACGATCCCAGATATACTGGAGTGCTCTTCCGCGCTCAACTGAGCAAGTGCGTTGACTGCAGCAGCGCTTCCAATGCTCTCCAAGTGTAGGACGAGCTTGGTCTTATTGGAACTTTGCTGGCGAATGTACCAACGGATACTAGCGACTGCGTCAAGAATGAGACCCTGTTCTGTGGGCTTGCCTGTGCTACCACCATAACCTCGATAATCAACCAGTGTTATACTGCAACCAAAAGTTGAACGCAACTTAGTCGCCCAACGGAGACGATGTTGTCTATTCCCTGCATTGCCATGAAACTGCAAAAACGAGACATCGGAGTACTTCTTGCCCTCACTTGCTGGCCAGTACCAGCAGCTCAGCTGGATACCGTCCTTGGTGGTGATTTCCTTTCTCTGGATGTCGACGTGAGCCACTGAGTAGCTGGAAGGAAGAGGAGGCTCCGCGGCCTCGGGTATGTACTGCAATTTTCGTTGTATAAGGAATAAGCCGCCTCCTATGACCGCGTATCCAACTCCAATGAGTCGGATACAGCCCACGAGAAGTGCTTGCATTGTCTGGCCCAGAGGCTGGTTGTCTCTTGCTTGGGAGCAAGTGCTTCTGTTTGGGTGGAGTCTCCAATGCGCGAGCTGGTGATTCACATGTATTACGAGTACTGAGTACTGGTAATACAAGTACACTAGTACACGGGGAGGCGAAACACCACCGAGTTTAAGTTTTTCGGGCACACTGTGAGCGAGAGATCATAAATCCATGATACTTACTTAGGTCGACCAACAGCAGAACTTCATAACTTGGTCATAACTCGGACTTATACCCGAGTTATGAGAGATAGCTGTTACCCCCATTTTTTTCATAACTTGGGCCTAAAAGTTATGAAAGTGGCTTGCTGTTAGTCGCCCTTAGACGGAAAAATATATCACACGGGTTCATAGAATCCCTACATGACTGTTGAGTCATGAACCATCGATTTTCCCTAAAAACGGACCAGAAAAAAGGATAAATTTTTCCTCATTATGGACTCTAGCGTATTTGTAAGTACTATAGTACCTATTACCATGCAGTCATGCTCTAAGGCTTAGAGTCTAAGCTTTGAAGCGTCTTCTAAGGGCAACGACTCACGGGCGGTGCCCAGAAAGGTACGCGGAAGCTAATACGTCAACGTGACCAACTAGTACGTCTACAGCTGTGAAAGATAACGTACGTGCCAGAGCTGTGAATCATTCAAGCAGATGAAGTTAGTTGGTGGTTCTAATAACTTGACGTTACGGTGTAAGAGTTGGTCCGAAGAACTTGAAAAACTAGCCGTACGTTATTTTCACTCTCAAAACGAGCTACGTCTAACGCGCAGCTTAGTGCACATTTGGAGAAGACGTCGAATCTCTACTACGCTGCGACTCACAGGTATTGAGACAGAGGGGTACACTAGAAAAACTACAGGTGAGTTCTTGGCCCAATTTTTAGACGCGTCACTGACCAGGGCTCTAGTGCCAGCTTGCATATTCTTTTGCAGAGCATTGCCGTGTGTCTCGCCAACTCGACATCATGGAAAATCATCAGCTCGAAATAGATAGTATATTGCACATGTTATCAAACGAGCTTGATAAAATGGAGAGGTGGATACTTTCACTTTTATGAAACTCCCTGATAATATTGACCAACACGCAGTTCAATCGTTGCATCAAATGACGATCGAGAGCTACTCTTCAGTTTTGGCGAAGACGTAAGCTCAAAACTTAGAAGTGTCACACAGCTTCTTTCCCAAAAGTTGGCTGTCTCTACAGAATTAGTAAGTTGCTGACTTTTCTGTTCAACAGGACGAACTGACACCTTTGCAGTCTTCAGATACAAACTTAGATCCAATATTTCAGCTACTCAAGCTACAGCTTAGACAACTTCAGTTCGTTGAACAGAAAATTCAGTCCTGTACAAGGGTTGGAGACACTGATCTCAGATATTAGTTGAACAATAATTCAGCATTTGTAACACTTCTCAGCCACTGGCATGGTTACTGAAACCACGTGTTGCACATTCTGGAAGTAGCAAGGCGAAGATCACTGCACTACTTGTATTATAGATTTTATTCTATGAGCTCTCTCGGCTAATCGCCCGACTTTCCTGGCATTTCGGACTTTCACTCGGTGATTTGCACAGAAAAGTCAGTCCAAGAGGATAACTGTATCCAACTGCACACCACACGCTTTCATTTACCGACGCACGAAAGTATCCCTGTGCTGCTCCCACAAACACACCAATCTTCGTACAGACATCTCCCTGTTCTACCGACCGTGGCATCTCACACGAAAACACCACGTAATCTACCGCAGTGGATAAACCGATAAACCTCTCTTTTTGAACAACACAAAATACAAGCTTAGCGAAATGAGTCAGCCCAGGCCATGCTCGAGCGTCAACGTGCAAACCAGACGAGCTTACGTGAAGAAAAGGAGCATTCCAAAACGTGCAACGCGTTCAGCCGCACGCGAGGTGACGAGGAACGCCGTAAGCCACACACTGTCCCCCAAGGAAGTCAAAGTAGTTGTAGCTGGGGGCGGTCTTGGAGGGTTATTTCTCGCGATTTGTCTCAATAAGCGAGGATTCGATGCGACAGTGGTAGAGAAAACAAAGCAATTCCGGGCTTACGGTGGCCCCATCCAGCTTGCCAGCAACGGCATGAGCGTCCTGAAGACAGTGAGTGAGAGCCTATACAAAGACGTACAAGATAATAGCAGACCATTCTGGGGGACTCAAAGTGGTATTAAAGATGGTCTTACAGCGAAATGGATGTTTCAATTTGATGCGATCACAGAGATACCACGACAACGAGAGTTACCTTTTGCTGTCTGCATTGATAGGTCAGACCTACAAAAATGTTTATTAGCTGAAATCAATAGAATGAAGAGCTCAGCTGTTGCTGAAGAGCACGGCCAAACGAAGTTAGTCATGGGTACTTCAGTAGTATCATATTCAGAAGATGAAACTGGCACTGTGAGTGTGATGCTTAACGATGGTACACAACTACATGCTGATATCCTTGTTGGCGCCGATGGTATATGGAGTAGTGTTCGGGCCAGAATGTTTGGTGAACCAATTAATGAACGTGGATCTCGAAGCAATGCATCCGATACTGGTTACAGACTTTTCAGTGGATTGCCTATCTTCGAAAGCCCTGATTATTTCGACATTGGTTACTGCGCATATGTTGGACCGGAACACTATTTTGTTAAGTGCCCAGATCGCTGTGGCCGCATGCAGTGGTATGCTTTCATCAAATCTGAACCTTATGATCGTCCAATCGAGGAACCCCTAGAATATCTCATGGATATTTTTGAAAGCTGGAGTCCTGAGATTAAAGAATTGCTCGCGGCAACAGAGTGCACTGATATCAAGCAGAGGCACCTTTGGGACCGTTCACCGTGTATTCTCAAGGGGTGGTCAGATGGCCATGTGACATTACTTGGAGATTCTTGCCATGCTACGATGCCGAATATTGGACAAGGTACTGGATTAGCTTTTGAGGATGCATTTTTACTGGTTGAATTAATTGAAAGTGCAAGTAGTCTTGCAGAGCTTCCTACGTTGCTTAGGACTTACTATGAAAAGCGTATAATACGCACGGCAACTATCCAAGGACTTGGACGGATGAACAGCGAAGCCATAAAGATTTTGACTCCTCTTCTACCTATCAAACCATTGGTAGATTTCGTCGTGTCCCCTTTTCTTCCATTAGTATTCCAGGCCCAGTTTGGTTACTGCTACGCTTTCAGCCCTGCGAAAGAGACTGTTGTGAAAAGCATCTCTGATGCGAACAGGATGCAGCAGAGGCACTCCTTGGAGAGCAAAAGTTCTTGGAAGGATAGACTTGGAGAAGATCTTCGTCCATTCGCGTGAGTGGCACTAAATAGGAAGTATGAAAATGGTTTCGCAGAACAAATGCGTGACATAAATTTTGTTAAATTGATTTTTGTTCTCATTACATGAAGCGCATCGTCTTGAATTTGACTTTTTAGATGAAATGTAAACATTTGTTTTAAGCTGCGATTCCACTCTTTGATGCGATGCGAAGAGCATTCGAGCGCATGAGTGAAGCCACTGTGTTTGCAAGCAGCTTGGCGTCATCAAGAGGGTTGCCTGGCACGACGGTCTTGTATAAGTAGGAGTCGAAGGTCATCTTCTGCACGTACTCATCGGCGCACATCTCAACAAATGCTTCACGGGCCGGGTTAGACCGATAGAAGACTTTTTGAAGGATATCAAGAACCTTGTATGTTGCCCAGTATTTGCGATCCCATTTGTCCAAGTACACTCGAAGGTCAGTTTCGTCAATCTCCTTAGTACCATTCATGGACTGTTCAACGATAGCTTCAGCAGCCATACGACCCGACTTAGCTGCGAAGTAGATGCCTTCACCGCTACACTTCGTGACATAGCCAGCTGCATCACCAACAAGAGCAACACGGCCTTTGACTCTGTTTGGTCTTGGGTGCTCAGGAATAGGATGTGCTTCTACGCGAATAATCTTGCCGCCCTCACATTTTTCTTCAGCTCTGTTACGCATGGCAGTTTGATACTGCTTGATAGCAGTCTTGTTGACAACAGTACCGGTACCGACGGCAACATGATCATACTTGGGGAAGACCCAACCATAAAAGTCTGGGGAGACGTCATCACCAACATACATTTCAGCAAGATCCTTGTAGTACTCCATTTTTTCATCAGGAATCTTGATTCTTTCTTGGAATGCGATTGCATAATCGTATTCACCAGCATCAATGCATTTGGCAACGCGAGAGTTCGCCCCATCCGCGCCAATAACAGCATCAACCTCGAGGGTTTTGGGGACTCCAGTTTTGCTGTCCTCTTCATAATCATTGTACTGCACCGTGATCGGGCCGTTACCTTGACCAGGATCTTCAATCTTCATGAACAAGCCATTGACCAAGTTTGCACCGAGACTTTTGGCCCGTTTGCGCAGGAAGTCATCCATTACTTCACGTCGGCACATACCAATGTACTCTTTATCATTGAGAGTTTGGCCAACATCAACCGCACGATTTGACGGGGAAATCATCTTCATCTTCGTCACTTTGCGGTCAATGATTTCTTCGGGAAGATCGAACTCACCGACCATGCAGAGGGGGATAGCACCTCCGCACGGCTTGCAGTTGTCCATCTTGCGTTCAATCAGAAAAGTCTCACAACCACCCTTGGCGAGAGTCTCGGCAGCACAGGCTCCAGCAGGACCGCCACCGATAACGGCGACGCGCAATTTGCGATCCGGGAGAGAGGCACCGGAGGCATAGATCGCATTTTTTACCGTCGCTCTGGTCGTTGAGCGCGCGCGGAATCGGCGCTCGCCTGACTTGGAGCTCAACCTGGGGGCGAAAGGATAACGTTAGTGCGAGAGCGTGTTTTACGAGGCAAAGCAAACAGTGCCGTGCGTGAGAATACTCCGCGAGGACGCAAGATCTTCCCCTGAAAAAAGTGAACGAAAAACTAATCAGCGCCGGAAGCTAACTCCGTGCCGAAAGAAAATGCACCCCTGATTCAATCATCTTCGGGGATGCTAAGAATCGCGCTGGCTCGGTGCTGGAAGGTACTAATAGATCGTCGGGGTAGCCCGGGCGCAGATGCCTTACCTGCGGGCGCTATGAGCTTGATGTTGAAGAACAGAGGACATTTTGGGCCGTTACGAGAAAGCGCTGGCACGAGTCGTCGCGTGTCGCTTCGCAGCCGGCACAAGGTCGCTTATCCTTGAATATCCCGGAGCAGTGGATATCCACACGAACCCCTTTCCCTAACAAGGCATAGGGATCAATTCGACACATGTATGGGTCTAAGTGGTGTTCAATATGATTTTCGATGGTGTGATATACAGGCGCGCTAGCACGGATACTGTCATGCTGGAGGATATCTGTTACAGTATGAGTCTGTGATGACCTTAAAAAAGGCGCAGAGCGTGCGACGAACTTGCTTTTCGATCCTATATTATGAAATGCCGGATTTATGCTCGGAGGATAATCGGGCCCAACACGCAGATCGTGAGAGAACGACCATGGCGCTTACTGACAAAACCCGTACTCTGAGTACATTATCTTTATGTACGTCTCTCGACCTTGAGAATCACATACCGCAGATATGAGCTCCATGAGTGTGCTCATCAGCTAGTAGCCAATGCCACGCTGTAGACGACGCATCTAGTCTCGTTTACCGCGATCACCGTGACGCGACGACTGGGATAATAAATTCCGGGAGCTCCACCATGATTTCTCAGATAAACTTATGGCGAGATAACAAGTTTCTCGCACGTATTCATATATATTATACTCCCATAGTATACAGGTTTTGTAAGTGTGTGAATTTGTAATCTCTCACCCAGAGTGCATATCTCCAACATGCCTGGCGATATTAGATAAGCGGAGTAGTGTGCTACAAACGCTTTGACACTGTGCCGTCAGAAGTGCAAATCTAACCGCTGAAGCGTTTGACTGAATCAGCAACCGGGCAACTTGTTCTCGGAGTCGATTTCTTGAAGAGCCATACTGAAAGTATTCACTTCGCAGTTTGAAGACGACTTAGTAGTTCCACAGAACCCTGCGAGTACGAGGGGCTGAACGACTGGAAGTGGTTTGAGTGCACGCAATTATCATGACTAGAGATTCATCTAGTAAGAGCGCAGTTCGTCTTAGATTTTGCCCGAATAGCAATGATCTTCTATATCCTCGAGAGGACCAGTCACGTAAGAAATTAGTGTTTGTGTGCAAGAACTGTGGCTATACCACAGATTCCGAGACAAGCTGCGTGTATCGCCACCAAATTACGCACAGTGCGACCGAAGCAACGACTGTATTAGCGGATGTCACTAGTGATCCAACTCTCCCGCGTTCTCGTGGGATTCGATGCGATAAGTGCACGAACGATGAGGCTGTCTTCTTTTCACTGACAACTAGTGAGGGGATGTCTCTGTTTTTTCAGTGCACAGGGTGCGCACATCGCTGGAAAGATACCGGTGATGGAGCTACCGCGTAGTGAGCGCGCGACTTGATTTCCCTTGTTGTTTTGTATTAACAATTACACACCTTGATCATAAAAAGCTGACCGAACTACTGGCTATGTGTTCTCTGACCACTACAGGTTGCAACTTGCACGACTACCTAGCTTCGAATTGCACCACTGCCACAAACTTCGTTAGGCGCAAAGTTAGGATAACGTGAAACAACACACCTTGTTTTGTCCTCTTCTTGTAGAGTATCCTGTATCCACACTCGCGACAGATGACAACGTCACCCGGGCGTAGCACCACTTCCGAGCCACAGTCTGGGTGTAACTTTTGAAACAAACCAAGTGAACGGGAAGTGAAAGTACGCACCACCACAGTTATAGGACACACCGTTCGCAGTTGTACCGATAGTGCTATGCATGACGGAGGATTTCACGTGTCTTTCTGTGACAACCGCGCGCGCGAGTCGCCCCAGTGTGACTCGAGACACTCGACATACTTACATCATGCTATGATTTTTAGCAGAAAAAACAATACTTACTATTAGGTACTACTATAGTACGAGTACTTAGTAGTGTAATAACAGGCCAGAAAAGGGTGTGATTTTTAGCAGTCGACACTCACTAAGCGGTACAAAAGCGTAAACGATGAGATGAACCCTAGGTCGAGTTGAAATTCGCCAGGGCCTTTTCCCATTGAAAACCCTCGCGCCAAATCGGGGTGCAGCTCAACAGTAGGCAACGCGAAGCAAACTCGGGTTAAAGCCAACAAAGGATCACGATGCCCAAAGTAACGATCCGTGAACTAACGTCAGCTCAAGTTCGATTCACTCTCGAAGGGGTGGACGCAAGTTTATCCAATGCCGTCCGCCGAGTATGCATCGCTGAGGTACCAACCCTCGCAATTGATCTCGTTGAAGTTTTAGAGAACTCTTCAGTTCTGTGCGACGAATTCATCAGCCACCGCCTCGGTCTTGTCCCACTCACGAGCACTATAGCAAAAGAAATGCGATTTCCTTACGAGTTTGAGCCAGACGTCGACGAGGACGACAGTAAGACAGAGGTTCAATTTGAATTGAGCGTGAAAGGAGTTTCAGAGAGCACCCAAGCAGTCACAAGTGAAGATTTAGTTTGCCACGACAAAAGAGTTTTCCCAGCTACACATGTCATGAACGAAAAGCATACAGGCTCAAACGCAGGAATATTGTTAGTCAAGCTCAGAAAAAATCAAGAAGTCCAGCTTCAGTGCACTGCAAGGAAAGGGATAGGCAAAGACCATGCGAAATGGTCTCCGGTGGCAACAGCAGTATTTCGATATGAGCCGGTAATAAGTGTCAATCAGGAAGTACTCGCCACCCTCAATGGTGCGTTTTTCATTTTTATTTCTTCATCTTTTCGCGTGTTACTGACTCCATATAGCTCAAGAGAGAGAAGAGATCGCAATAAGTTGCCCAGGAGGCTTGCTGCACTATGATGCTGATTCTGGACTTTTAGAAGTTGATAGGAACTGTCAATATTCGTATGATGGCGAGGTACAGCGAAAGGCGCAAGAACTAGGAAAACCAAATTTGATTCGCATTGAACCGCGGCAAGATAAGTTCAACTTCGTTATTGAGGGAACTGGTGCGCTGCCACCTGAAGAAATCATCTCGCAGGCACTTGGCATACTACAGAACAAGTTGGAGTTACTGAAGGTGCGCTTCACGAGCTTTGTACGGGTTCAATAAAAAACTAATTTTTATTAGGGTGAACTAGACCTAATTTAATCATCATTTCGAGAGGTAACGAAAACGAGAAGCTGTGGGATCACATTCACAACATGTTGCCTGGTAGGAAGGTGTGGCCTTGCAACAACCAGAATGTCTCTGATTCTACACTTCTCTCAAGCAAATGCGAATAGACCTGGAAATACATTAAATTCAGTGATTGATTTCATTCAAGTTTCAGTATTACCGTTCGTTTGGCTGTTTTCCAGACTTTTGGCGAACTAGTTGCGAGTTAGGTTAGTGCGAAAAGACTTGAACAATTCATACCACAGTGCCCTCGATTTGATAGCAAATAGCTCTGAGATTCCATCAAAGTGTGTAGTTTCCTAGTGAGGTATACCTTGTAAGTAGTGATTAACTCTGAAAAGAGGCGCAAGAAACTCACTATCAATGGCCGGAGTTGTGCACATGAAGAAAGCCTGCGGCAGATATTCTCATGAAAACAACTCAACAGCCCAGTGCGAGGACGTTCGCGCTTGAAACCGGCGGCAGAAGAAGCCGGATTTAATGTAGGGACGTTTACCATCGCATTTAATAGCCTTAGTCCACCTTCACCATTGAGCATAATATTTCCAGTTTCTATGAACCCCCGAACCACTTGCCTTAGCTGAGGTGCAGTCAGTTACACAAGAAACAAGTGTTCACGTTGCTAACGCACATTCACCGAAGACTTGCGGCAGGCAAGAGAGATCTGTAGTCGATTAAGAGGAAATGCCATGATCAATTCTCCACGTATTTCAGACTTGTTTCAGTTAGTTTCCCACGGAGTTCCCAAGTCGATGCGTTAAAATACCTCGAGGTGCTGTGCCCACTACAAAAAGATCAGTCACAAATTCATAGCCAATGCCGACATTGCATGGTACCTGAAAGTTTAAGGTTTGCACGAGAAAGTGCATCAGAAAATCGAAATCTCCTAAATGAACCATCATAAGTGTGTCATCCAACTAACGTTAACTCACGTGGATACCGCGACCTAGCTACTGTGAAAACATTCATGGCGAGTGCTCCCTGGATGACAGTAAAGATGATGCTTCGTGACCACAGCCAACTTACTTCTGACGTGGGTAGAGCTCGTTTCGAATGACAGTTTGCATCTACCTTTGCTTCCTAGAAACTCTACATTCAGACAACTGGTAAAGTTTGACGAGTTCAACTTTACCAAAAGACAAGCAGGTTTCAATTCGAGACTTTTTTGGCGATCTCTGATCGTAGCAGTGTAGCGAAGCTCAAGATCGAAATACAACCACCAGAGCTCTATATCGCTTTCAGATAGAATATGATGTGCTCCACGGGAGTTTACCTTTTTCACAAGGACACACACGCAGTGCTCGCTGCACTAAAATGCGGGAACTGTGTGGATTAGACTAGGCCGTGGATGTGACTTAGAGGTGGTACAAAATACTAAAGTTGAGTCTTACCTCTGTCAGTGATTCCCAAGATATGGCATGGGCCCATAAGCCGGGGTTTTGTGGAATAAGGCGGAGAGCTTGAGCCAGTGCCCTTGAAACAACTTTACGTGAACCATAACTTGAAGCGTGCTTGAGAAAGGCGGCCCATAAGCTTAAATCATCTGGACATCGGGACAATCCACGTCTAAAAATACTCATCGTTAGGCGGTGGAATGCCTTCAATGTCTTGTCGTGACGAGCGTGAACAACTATATTTCCACTCTAGGAGCAGCCGTCAGTGGGCTTATAACTCAGCTGAAGTGAAGAGTCGTACCATCCGTCGATGAAATTTCTCTTTTAATTTGACGAAGTCAATGTAAGCAAACACTACCCGCGGGTTTCTTCGTTCCCTTTGCATTCTATCTTCGAAGCGTGTTAGACACTGGGTTATCTGTACAACTTCAGCCTGGCCGTGGAAGCCGGAGGCTGCGAGCGCTTCCGCCAACGCAAGGTGACACTCGAGCGCACTCATTAAAACAAGCAAGAACGGTCAATATACTCAGAATCGCTCTGACAGCGCCGAATTAGCGGGGTCAACGCTATTCTTGCGAGGTCAACGAACCGTCGCGCCGTCGTAGAATGGCTTTGACGCGCGAGCACACTAAGACCAATGACAGTGCGATGACATTGAATTTCAATGATTGAAATATATATTTTTTGATTGACGCCAATCACGATCTTACGCATCGAAAACTACCCACTGCACAATGTGCGCATGGGTTCGAACCCCATTCCTGGCACTGATTGAGCCAGGATGCCCGAGTGGTCTAAGGGGGTGGATTTAAGACTTTGGCGAGCCACAATATGGCTGAATCGTTTTGGTAACGGTGCACCGCAATACGCGAAGTCTCGAGAGATTTTTGGGTCATTGCGAGCTTGTGAACGACTACGACGCTAACGAAGCTAACGAAGCTAACGAAGCTAACGAAGCTACCCCAGTGGCAGGTTGTACATTCGTTACTATCATGACACTCCACGTACATGGTTCCACGAAACTTGACACAAGACTACGTTGCGGAAGGTGGCCTGGAATAGGCAGTACACGCAGAGCTTGTGCGCCGGCGCCGCTAGAACGGCGTCAGTTGAGCAGGATCCCATTCAACGCTACTCACTTCGATTCGGCAGACGATAGAAAGTGCCGGGAACACGATGATCTGCTTGTTGGAAAGCGCCACGTACTTATTTCGAGTATGGCTTCGCTGTTACAGCTTGGGTTGACCCAAGCGGCAGTTGCGGATCAGGTGCGTTCAGTTTTGCCTTTATACATGCTGATGATAATGAATGATGAACAGCTCGAATCGAAAATGGTAGGATCTTACTAGGTTCAGAGTGTTTATGATGTTACCGCGCTTTAAGGTCGGTGCATACTTGCCGCAGTCAAGTTCAGCAGTAAGGAGCTACATCAAGTTGATTGAGTACTTTTGATTGCTTTCCTATCAGGAAGGACTCTATGTATTTCACGCGAGTGCTGATCGTACCCCTGCATTGAGGTAAAACACGCGTTCGATCAAAACGAGACGTATTGTCATCCACGTACTAGGGCAGGTGCACTTGAACAATACACAGTCAGTCTGCCTGCTGACTGGAAAGAGGTGGGCATTTTTCAACTCATATTTGACACAAGCCGAGCAACATGAAACTAGGTACCCATCAGCAATGCAAAAAGTGGAAACTATTGTCAACCGAGATGTGATGAGGTAATTAATGTTCACTGAGACAGTCGTTAAAGAAGTACCATTCTCCATCCAGGCTACAACAGAAGTTTCTTTTGGGAGCGCCGAGCAGGGAGTACTCCAAGTCATCATCATCCCGACCACTAAGCTACTCATTTCAAAGAAAGATCCGAGTTTAGAAGATGTAGGGAACCCCATTGGAATTCTCAACGCCGTCTCCCCAGCCATCACTGGCAGGTAAAGTTACAGTATCAAGAGTAACACGTTCAGCGGACTGATATGTACAACAATAGTGTCGCCATAGAAGAAGAAGATATCGTCAACGTATCAGAGAAGAAGAGCAGTGAGAAGACTTACTACCAGGTAACTAAGAAATGCGGATCACTCTACTCAAATTGTTTATTCGAGATCTAGTATGAGCTGTACACACCATATGCGCAAAATGGTGAACATAACCTCACAACAGTTTGCACATCCAAGGTTTGGCGTACATATAGTTTTCACATTGCAATCTTAATTCGATCTTTATCGCAGAATTATTTAGTTATTGCTACTATTTCTGCGACTGAAAAGCAATGGTTGAATCACGAGCAGGTAAGTGTGAGATTTTTTATCATAGAGGAGGGGTTCAGTAACTTTCAGGTCTTGAAATCTGTTTTGAATTCGTTCTACGTCGGTAGTTGAAGTCAAAGCATAGTGGTGGAGGCTTCTATCGATGAATTCATGTACACTCCATGATCTAGGCCGAGTGCGGAAACAAGCGCGCATATTTAGATCGTTGAAATGAAAGAACAAAAGAACATAACATCAAACTTCATCGATCACAAGCTGAGCTAAATTAGATCATTTGCGAGAAACCTTATCGAAGGAAGAGACTCCAATAACAGCCGCAGCGATGGCGCCGAGAACCACGCCTCCCGCAACGACAGACAACAGAGTGTTCTTCAAGGAAGGAGTCATGGCTGCCTCTGCAACAAGTGGACTGGATAGGGAGACAACCATAGCGGTTGTCGCAGTCGCAACAAACTTGCTCGGTGCATTAGAACTGTAATAAGGACTTTACCGTCAGTCTAAAATTCGCTCAAACTTCCGAGGGATAAGCGTGAGGTTACTCGTTGAAGAAGACGGGAACGCGAGCCGAACGTACCGCTCGGAAGTTTTCTCCGCGCTGGCGCGAACGCCAAATCTACTTGCGTGCGGGCGGGAGACACCTGACAATGGAATTGAAATAACATGGCAAGTTAGTGGCGGTGTCAAGTCGTCGTGCGCCAGATGCTGCTAGAGAGCGACCTGATGGACGCTATCTTTTCTGAGACCGCGATCGCAGTCCGAAGATTATCGCACCTTGACGAGAGCGGCGCGGCAGCGTCATCTTGGCATATACGGGCCGGGCAGATTGAGTCGAAATAGAGAGCATGGTACTTATTTGTGGCAACAAGTCGAGTCTTCGTTAAGTTCGCGAACGCGCTGTGCAGCAGTGACCTGTGATCCAACCGCTTACCGCGGCGAGGGAGGGTATCACGAGCGATCGGGCATTCAGTCAGCGCCTCAGTAGTGTGATTTGTTTTAGTGGTATATCACAACATGTTTTCTCTTTATCGACATGTTGGATTCGGTTTCGGGGGTCTCGATGTCAGAGTCATACCAGATGTGGATCCATATCTTGTACATTCGTCTTCAGTATGCACATGTCACCGTGAATCATGCAAGATCCCCCTCGATCGCGGCAAATCTTCTCGGTATTATCTACCAAGGGAGGTTCGGTGGACATATTGTAATGTGCTTTAGCATTGTATAATAGATCCAATAAAGATATTCAACGAAGTCAGTCGGTCAGATAGGGCGCGCAACAGTATCCTTCGCGATCGAACGCCTCGAAACGTACGCCACAAGTACACGCCTGAGAGTGCAATATGTCCCTCGCTCCCGCCGTGATGAATGCCACTAGAATTATTTCGAGTACCAGAGGTAGGTTTTCAGCAGCCATGCGTTCTCGCGTTATCCGCAACCCCTATCGAACTTATCTTGCTTGATGTACTTCTCTTCCGGAATTCCTGATGTTCTGACTTTCTCGCTCACAGGGTTACCGTCTCGTCGATTCTCCGCTAAGCCGGTCGGTAAGTTGCTCTTTGATAGTCTTATACTGAGACCTGTTAGCTCTACCGCGCGATCCCTTTCGCAACAGGTGGAGCTGTCGCGAAAGGGAACTTGACCCGTTTCTAGTTCCGTCATGACTAACCTGCGTTTCTCGTTTTAAGTCGCTCGAGCTGACGTCCGTAGCGTGAAGACCCGATCGATGAAGTCTGAAATTGCCAGACTTACCACGGTTATTGGCACCATGCAAACGTTCCCCGCACTCGCCATAGTAAGTTGCACATGCGCTCCCTTGATCCACTCTCTAACAGCTGGACGTTTTTTCTCTTCAGGTTGACGACCGTCTCAACGGTGACGGTACTGGACTTCCGTTGGGTATCAATGACGGTGCACTCGGCATCATCCTTGCCACTGTGCCGCTTGCCATCTTCAGCTTGTACTTCATCGCGGGCAAGCAAGATGACTCCATCATTGCTGGTGGCAAAGATGACGAAAGTGGTCTCTCTCTATAAGGCGTATCATTTCCTTCAGAGCATCCATCGAAAAATGCCATAATTGTCACTCGGATAAAACTGTCTAGTGCTTGTAATGAGAAAAACTCGCACTGAAAAGAGGTTGCTGCAGTTGTGTGATAGTTGCACTTTGTTAAAATGCGAGAGTTGCGGTGAACACTACGCACTCTGCGGATGAATGGAATGTCGATAGATTTAATTAAAACTCTGTGTTCAAATCAAGCGATCCTATTCCATCTCATAGCCGAAGACGGATGAAAAGACTTCGTAAACGCGAGAACCCTCATCAATAGTTGCCATGGGGTCCTTGCGGAGACGGTGGCGTAAGCATAGGGAGATAACAGAGTAGACATCCTCATCAGTGACGACCTTAGAACCCCTAATTGATGGTTGAGATAGTTTCATAGTAGCACATCATAGTGTACAAACCTAAATGCCGCAGCAGCACGCGATGCACGCGTTGTTACCAAATCACCACGTAAGCCATCAACATCAAGCTCAGCACAGACCTAAGTTCCTTCTGATCAGGGATTCGATGGATATGATGAAGTCAGACGCACTTGAGATATCTTGAGTCTTATATCCATCGGCACTTCAACTTCAGGGAGAAGCGCACGAGCGAGCGTCACTTGTTCAATGATACTGGCCTGTTCCTCGGCGTATTCTGCCTCAACTATCAGAGAAGTGTTATGGGAAGATTTGTGAACTTACTCGCTCGGAAGGATTTTGGATCGGAATCGAACTCAGTCCGCTCTTCGACAACCTTGACACGTTCCTATTCACCGGTTCAGGAAAGTTGTGATTAAAGCACGCAATCTCACCTCCGGAAGTTTCACAGTTCGGATTTGAGCATGCATTCCAAAACGGTCAAGTAGCTGCGGACGAAGTTCTCCTTCCTACGTTGGTTTAGCGGTTGAAATATGAAGTCCTTCACTTGCATACCTCAGGATTGCCTGAGCCGATCAAGATAAACCTCGCTGGATGACAGATGCTGATGCCTTCACGCTCAACCGTGTTCCAGCCAGAAGCCTAGTCTCCTTTAGATATTGATAGCAAACGACGATGATGGAATTACCGCGGAGTCAAGTAACACATCGACGAGGTGATCATCCAGTAAGTTGACTTCATCAACATAGAGAATACCTCTGTTGGCCTGCAGGGTGAGATCGTCAGCTCGAGAGTTCTTTTAAAAAAGCTGCCATACCTTTGCCAATAAGCCTGGTTCAAACGCCTTCGTACCCTCTTTTGCGTGGCATCAGTCAACGCTTCAATCGATGAGATGTTGAGTTACCTGTTAAAGCCTTTTCGATGTCAATAGTACCACAGACGCGATCCTCAGTAGCACCCAGAGGCAGATCAACCATGTTGATGGGCACCTTGCTAGTTTCGAGGGTTTCCCTGACAAGTTCGAGTTAGTTACCGCCATCTAAAGGCTATTGGTTGATATTACCCCGCCCTGTACGCAGCAAGGACATCTGGAGACATAAGATTCGGGTCACCCGGACTACTCATGAAGGGATCATCCTTGACAACGTCGATGAGAGGTAAGAGGTCAACCTGTCCAGTTGTCAGTACACTTAAATGTTTTGGCTATGGGTACATGTGCGCCCCACGTACCAGTGAACGGACAGTAGTGGATTTTCCAGTTCCGCGGTCACCCATAACCATGATGCCTCCGATATTTGGATCGATAATGTTCATCAGAGCTGCAAATTTCATCTCTTCTTGCCCAATGATCGCAGTGAAAGGATAAACTGGACGTGCTTCAGCAACTTTCCCATCTTCTGCGAGTTAGTACATTTTGATTGCACCTGGGAACTTCGCGCTTACCCTCGGATACCGCAGCATTGCAACAAGCATGACCGCGTCTCAAGCATGTGCGGACTTGGGGCTTAGCAAAGTGAGGTGACCTCCTTAACACGCTCGCTGTCGAAAGAGTAAGTCGCGGTGTTTTCCATCGATAGCAACCTCACCACGCTTCAGGTTCAATGCTTGAGGGTTGTAAATACTAGAAAGCACAGGCATCGATGTTTCTGTCTTGAGTGGATGGTACGAATATCACGTGGACAGTAAGCACGCACGACGGTACGTAGGTGTGGCTTATCCACTACGCCAGCCCTGTGTTTCTTCCACGGCGGTTTTCTGTGACCTTTATCATTGATAGAGTTTTCGTATTTTCTTGCTATTCGATCGATGTGGCTTCACAAGTTGAAAATACGTGGTCAGAATCTTTTTTCTGGTCCGTTTTTAGGGGCTTATTACACCTATACGTGTAATAACTGTTTGACCTCCTTCGGGCATCTGAATGCACGTGGGATTAGCTTATTTTTTGTTACAAGGCGAAATGAATCGTTATTGATGATCTAATCGCTCGTGGTGCCACTCGTACATGCAAGCGACGCACAGCGGGGCGTTACAAGTGCAGCAACGCCACTTTGTAGCCTGCCTGAGCCCGTTTCGGTTCCAGCAGTTCTTGCAATTCGTCCGATCGCCATCTAAGGAACCCGGATGTAACGTGGGACACTCAGTACCTGTTTCAGGTCGAACGCGTTTGCGTTGTCCGGTCGACATCCGACTCTCGTCGGCTGGTAAGTGCTCATCTTTGATTTTGTCCGTGCGTCTCAAACTCTCTCATGTCCTGATCTTCTCGAGAAATTTGTGATCGTGCCAGGACTACATCTTCTTCTCGACTTGTCACTACCGGCGAATGACCGAAACTGTACCTTCCGGTTGGCTGCAGCGACGCAGCTTGTGAAGAGCTGCTGACTGACGATGAGCTTGAGCTAGCCTCGAAGACGAGTTCTTCCGAGTTTGCAGGGCGTTGAAAGTCAACAGGGTGACTCGACAGGCCTGTATTTTGGTCAATCGTCTACAGAGGAGGCATTTCTGACCCGATTTGTCGTTTTCAATAGCTTCACCGGCGCGTCGTCGACCTGAATGTTCGACGATGCGAAATCAAATTTTCAAGAAACTTAACCGCTTACCGCCCAACTTCGCTGCCGCGACGCGCAACCGAACCACTCGAAAAGAGCTCGAAACGCGCGTTCGAACGGTGAAGAAGCGAGGTTAAACCGACAACTAACACGTCGTCCAGCGCCGTCGACAGCGCGCCGCCACTTTATCCGTCAATTTCACTCACGCGCGCGCCGATGTGCGACGACGCACCTCAAAGGCGTTAAGACGACGTGGACGACAAGAGGGGACCAGGTTTTAAATCGCTGAGTGTTTTGTTCCGTGGAATTTATCTATTTTCTCGGACAAACGATGTGCACAAAAGTGGAAAACATCCTTACACATATGTGTAATAACCAGAAAAAAGGATAAAAAGGCTAACATGTTGAACATGTGAATATGTTGGTCAAATATGGTAAATTCAATCAAAACTGCGCCGGAGTACTCTACTCGAATTACGCGAATGAGGAAAAAAGGACACGTGATGCAGTTGACAATACTTAGACTGCGAAGAACTCGATTTACGTTGTAAATGCAGCAATGGTGGAAGGAGATGTCTGTACAAAGGGCCTTCGACAAAGGGTACACATATCTATGTCTATGTGTATCGATACATAAATCATTTCCAGGCTTTGCGTGTTCGAGACCGCGGGTCATCCAAAAGGCGGCGCGTCTCGTAGGAACTACTACTGAACTGCACTGAAGCGCTACGCCCCGAATAATCCCGTCTCGTATAGCAGATACGAACAGATATGCGACTGGAAAAGTGTTGGTTTTGTAGCTCCACCATATATCCCGGACATGGAATATGTTTCGTTAGGAACGACTCGAAGCTGTTCCGCTTTTGCCGGTCGAAGTGCCACAAGAACTTTAAAATGAAACGGAACCCACGCAAGGTGAAATGGACCAAGGCTTACAGGGCTCTGCACGGCAAAGAAATGATAGCAGATGCAACTTTCGAATTCGAAAGACGTCGTAATAGACCAGTCAAGTATAACAGGGCCACTGCTGCAGCAACAGTGAGAGCAATGCAGTCTCTTGAAGCAATAAGAAGCAGAAGGGGCGAACGCTTCCACGAAAGTAGGATGAGAGGCGTTGAAGACGAGAGACGACTCAAAGATAAGCGAGAATTAGAACAGCAAGTTCACCTAGTTAGGGCACCGACAATGACGGTGCCGAAAGACGTTGCCAGCCAGCACAGGAAAACGATGGTCCAAGTCGTCCTGACCCCAGGAAACAGTTTAGCAGGACAAGAACATACATACAACTAGTGGGATATCCATTAATCGATAAACAAGGAGAAGCAACCATAATAAACTTTACTAAAACGAATCACATTGTTGTAAACTACAAGTATCTTTAAAGTGCATGTGAGTCACAGACGCAGTGCTGTTACAAAACGCTTGACTCCCGTGTAGTCCTGAAGAATCTCGATTTTCTCGAAACTTCCCATTGAAAGGAGCACATCGCGCACTAATTTCGACTGTTCATCGCCGAGTGTTTCAAGCGCTAGAAAGCCACCATGCTGGAGGTGGACGGATGCACCAAAGCACACATCCACCAAACTTTCAGTTCCTGAACCAGAACCACCATCAAGAGCGAGTAGCGGTTCATGCTCGAGCACCTCGGGTTGTAAACAGTGCATTTCTTCACTTGGAATGTAAGGCGGGTTGCTTACGATTCCAGAAAACTTGATCTCTGCCAACCCAAGTGTAGAAAACCATGATCCTTGAGTCACTTTGATGTTATTTTGGACACCAGTCCTCACCGAGTTGTGCTGTGCTAACAAGCACGCTTTCGGACAGAGATCCACCGCATGAACCATCGGGTTCGAGCTTATACCCTTGTCGATGAACGCTTTCACTATACCTATGGCAATGGCACCAGATCCAGTACCCATGTCAAGCCAAGGACCCTCTGCTAAGTCAGAGCACTTCCACTGATGTTGAGCTTGTAGAGCAAAATCTACCAGAAGCTCGGTCTCTGGGCGAGGTATCAATACATCTGGAGTTATAACGAGTGAAAAGTCCCTCCAGTACGCCATATGTGTAAGATGCTGCAGTGGAACTCTCTCATGTAGTCTCCGTTGCCACAGAAAACCCAGCTCAGAAAGAGACAGCCGCACTTTTACTTTTCCAGTCTGACTCTGTGATGTGCTTCGAACGCTGAGCGTGCGATTTAGATGGTTCGCTTCATCGATATTGTCTTGCACCAGCCAATCAATCTCATCAAACAAGTTCTTCAGACCCGGACTATCAACGTGTTGAAATCCTGTAGTTGTTGCTTGGTGAGCCTGTTCTCGGGCCCAGACTCGCCAGTTTTGAATGTTTTCTATCGTATCTTCGTGTACGGCTGACAACTCGACTAACGGAGTTGGTATACTCGTGGGCACAACGTTCCGAACCCTCGAATCGCGACGGGTTGACACTCCGCGAAAGATGCCTCTGAAAATGGAAACAGTCCGTGAGACGGTGACCTGTCTTGCAAAGTTCATCACAGCAGTTATGTGAGCACACCGCTCTTCTTGTATCTTTCTTTACTTACTTGAAGATTTGCATCGAGATTCAGCTGCTGCGATAAAATGATGACTGAAACACGGACGCGTGATCTATCTTACGGCGTGCCTCCCTCTGACACGGCGCGCTGTCCCGAATTCTCGTCAAGGCTAAAATAATTTAATTTAGTCGACTAGTACTAGCAATTAATTAATTAATTCATCGGATTGATTAAACCACATGCTTCCATTCCAAGCATTTTCATCAACCATCTATCATTGATTGGTACTGAAAGGTTTCATTATACAGCCCTTTGCGCAATTGTGCGAACGCGCAACTGTGCTGTGATCGTCGATAAGAGTTAATGCGGCTTGACAAAATTTATTACGGCTTGACAACAAAAAGAAATATCTAGGAGAAGATCGCTTCAGTCGAGATCAAGTGAAGGCGACCGACGCCATGACGCGGGATAGTGATGATCGAATAATACCGACATGGCCAAAACTCCAAACACAAGTAGCACCGCGAACAGCAGGTTCTAAAAGAAAGAATTAATTAATTTCACTCAGAGTAGGGGTGTATCGACCAACTATATTACAGCGTCCGGCGCATTTTCACGGGTTCAAAGCGATGAGATATACATTTGGTGAGCCTCTTACCATGATGAGATGGTTAGGTCAGCAGCGACGCCTAGGTACACGAGCTTAGTACGCAAAATGAATTGAAATAATTCAAGCAACCATTTTTTCTCTAAGCACCGACACGACAATCAACCGACGACCGTCGAAACTACAACGCTTATCGACAATGCCGAACAAAGCTTGAAATGTGCGTAGTGAAGAATCAAGCGCGACGACGTCAAAACTGGACTTTCAGCGCTGGCAAGTAAAGCACTCCATTTGGCTGGATTTAATTTTATTTAAATCAATTCAATTTAACGTAACTATTTCCGACAGCTAACGGCTGCTCACGTCGATAGAAAGAAAGGGAGAGGGAAAGGGGGTCATACTACAAGTTTCTGCAGAATATGCGCCGTCTCTCGCGCCGTAACGCCTCTACACCAGACGAATCCACCAACCCCACGGATGATCTCACAACGGTACTTGGAGGCAGCACCGACCCCAAGTTGCCGTAGGTTTCCTGGGGTTGAAACACCGTACTTCAAACACAACGGATGGGCCACATTATTCCCGATCGTCTGCTTGAGAGCACACATACCGTTTACAATTTTTTCAACGTGTACCAACACAAGCTCACCGACGCCTAGGAAACGAGCAGGGCAGCTCACCGAAGTTCGAGGCAGCACGCCAAAGCCGAACCGACCTAAAGCAACCAACCAGCCCTCAGCTGAACTAGATAAGACAACTCCTAGAAATACACTACCAGTAAGCCTCACGGACGCGGCTAGACGCTGCGATTGACTAACTATGCACCGGTGAAAGTGAGCGCCACAGTCGCGGCGGCGACTCACCGTTGTTGACTCCCGGAAGTACTGCTTGCTGCGATACGAGGCTGACAAAGGAAAGGGAACACTGCACCCCGGATACGATAAGCGCTGCATCCTAGATAGATCTGATGGATCACTTTGCAAGACACAGGATCACAACTACGGGCGCGAAGGAAACGGTTGTGTGTTCGTCTTGAAGTACCTGACACGGGCAGCCTCGCACCGCGTAACAACCAGTTACAAATACTAGATATATCACACATATTGTATCATATTCCTGTGTTATCCAATCGATAAAAATGACAAACCCACAAATCTGACCACGAGTGAGGACTCAGCGCAGTCCAACCCTAGCTACACCGATTGACTCTCGAGGCCTTAAGGCCTTTTTCCATTGAAAACCCGACCATGGACCTAATTCTTGAGTAATGACTCGTCAAACGTCCGAGAAAACGTGAAAAAGTTGGGAAAAAAATTTTGTAGGTCCGCAGGCCGTTTTTGGTTGCAGAGAGATTTTCCCGACACTCGAACTCGAAAGTCACGAGAACTGCAAACCGCGTTAGCGAATGACGATTAAGAAATAAGAAGAAACACAACCAAGTTCTTGGTCGACACAAGTCCCATTATTCCACGGTACGAATTTCCTCCACCTCTTACGGTGCCGCGAAAACGGAGAATTCTTCTCCCTCCCAGAAGTCCACAAGTATGCTCAACGAGTTCACTATCTTCAGTAGAGGTGGTTTGATCTTATTTTCCTGGTATCAGTCGGATGCGAGAGTGAGATTTGGCGAAGGTGCTGCTCAAAGAGTCATGAGTTCTTTTCTACGAGATTGCACGACTTTGTGCGCGAGGAAAACGACTTTATCAAACACCAATAACAATGACTGCCTTGAGTGGAAATGTGATAACGCCTTATCTTTAGTATTCGTGGCCACTTTCACCAACGAAGATGAACGAATTGCTGTAGCTTCGTTTTTAGATTCTATCCACGCAGAGTTCTTGAGAACTGCTTGTCGTCCTTTCCTCGGAAATGAGACTTTTCGAGACTTTTTCCAAGCTGCACTAGAAGCGTTTTCTGCTCGACGTGTGGAGAGACAAAAAACAGTCCAGCAGGCGAATCCCAAGTTGTCTGGAGATTCAAAAGAGTCATATGATACAAACAAAGTCATCCTCGTACATGGCAACCGCGACGCATTAGGCGATACTTCTTTACCTAGTCAGGCAAAACATTCCATTAGATCAGACGGGCTGAACTTGTTTTCTCAAAACGTGAACCAGGGTAGGAGTGAATCATTGCTAGCCAGTTGGATGACGAAGATGTTGGATAAATCAGTGCTTACTAGACTCGCTGGCGAGAAACGCCTCGAAAATACGGATCTGGATCCACTCTTGGAGAAGTTGAAGAGCCTACTACTTGATAAGAATGTTGCTTCAGCAGTAGTTGAAAAAATTTGTGCAGATACTCGCGAACAGTTGATGGGGCTTGAGATTTCTCAAATGACTTCAATTAAGGCGACCATCGAGAGTGTGTGTAAGAACTCTATCAGGCGTGTCTTGTCAGCTGCGAAAGATATCAACGTATTGGCGGACATCGATGCAGCAAAGGAGAAGAGGAGGCCGTATACGATTGTTTTCATCGGTGTAAACGGTGTCGGTAAAAGCACTAGTTTGTCTAAAGTTGCGGCATGGTTGGGCGCAAATAATTTGTCTCTTCTCGTCGCTGCATGTGATACGTTTCGAGCTGGCGCTGTCGAGCAGTTGCGTACCCACTGTCAGCGACTTGGTGTACCTCTCTATGAACGTGGCTATGAGAGAGATCCAGCGATGATCGCAAAGGATGCAATTTCACAGGCGAAACGACAAGGCATTGACGTAGTTCTTGTGGACACCGCAGGTAGAATGCAAGACAACGAGCCGCTGATGCGATCTCTATCCAAGCTCATTGATATGAATGCTCCTGATCTGGTACTTTTTGTTGGAGAAGCGCTGGTTGGAAACGATGCTGTAGACCAAATCAGAAAGTTCAATGATGCATTGGTCGACTTACATCCCCAGGGGAATAAAAGAACTGTAGATGGTATAATCGTATCCAAATTTGATGCTGTGGATAGCAAAGTTGGTGCTGCTTTGTCTATGGTGCACGCTTCTGGTGCACCAGTTCTGTTTCTTGGCTGTGGGCAAACATATCAAGATTTGAGAGTCCCAGACATGGAACATCTCATCGATCTACTGCTACGGAAGTAGTTCAAACGCTCCTAGTTTGAGAAGTTTGAGACAACATCCCTTGATCTCGTTAGCGCAACAACAAGCACCCCCTTGTATTATGGAGTACCAAAGTGCAAAAGACTGCTCTCCCCTGCAAATCAAGATCACTGTTACCGATGCGCGAGAACGTTACCAAATTAAAACCCGCTCGGCAAATCGCGATGAATACTCGTTTTACGCATTCGAGTCGCGTTTCAGCTTGAAATGACGCGTCACGGCGCCGCGGCGGACGTGGTGCACACAAAGTTTGTGTGCAGTCCCATATGTCCGAAAATTTATGTCGCCGCTTCAGAGACTAGAAGTAAAAGATACATAATACGCATTTCTCGTCTGTCATGTAGGGACTCTCTGACGCGGCGAATAAATTTTTCCTGAGGAGCTCACGAAGCCAGTCCAACGACTTGAGATCGACGCGCGAAGCGGTGACGGAAGCAATCGATCACTTCAGTACCACTGCTTAAAGTACCAATGCATAGACCAGAAGAAAAAGTAGGCATAAGTCGTCGGGAAAAGTGCGTTGATAGTCAACTTGAAATCGAACTCGTTTTTTAAAACTCGGCATAGCTCGCTTGGCGCACTTACTGTGCGGTTTATGAACGTGCTAAACGCGAATGCTTGTAGTTCGTTAGACCTTAATTATGCCGCACGCGCTCTCGGCGTACAAAAAAGACGGATTTACGATATCACGAATGTGTTAGAAGGCGTTGGACTGATAGAAAAGACGTCAAAAAATACGGTTAAATGGGCTGATATGTTGAAACCGGTACGACCAGTGCACGCTGAAGGTCCATCCTGGCACCACGATAATCATTCTACACTTCACAAACAGTCAATATTTGAAAAACTGGACACGTGTACAAAGGAGGTGGCGTCTGCAGCGAGAGATTTTGTGACAGATACTGAGAATAAGGTTCCATCTCTGATGTTCTATAACACTGAAGCCTGATCAAGTTCACCTAGGAATCACTATATGTTACTGAGATCAACTTGAAAGAACCCAGAAGTTTACAACAGGACACACTAATCGCACTACGAGGACCAGATGGTACTAGTTTGGAAGTCCCGGAGGTAAATGGTCGCTTTCAGCTATGGCTGACAACAAAGGACGGGCAGTTGGAGGTGTACGCTATATCAGTACCTGAAATATCTACACCGTTCCAAAATTTGTAATAAAATCAATAGGATGTGAAGGCCTCACGTAGAAGAGCACGTGTTTTTAAATATGTGGATTTCACACGTTGAACTTGAAGAGGAGCACATCCCCTTCTTGAACGATGTATTCTTTTCCTTCAAGCCTCCACAGACCCCTCTCCTAAAGTAATAAAAAAATTTATGAACGCCAAGTATTTTTGAATCAAACTCACCTTGGCACCTGCATACCCATTACTGGCAACAAAGTCGTTGAAGCTCACAGTTTCACACCTTTGCTGACTTAGAAGGATGGAGCATACGACTCATTTACACTTACTTGATGAAACCGCGTTCGAAGTCAGAATGAATAACAGCCGCAGCTTCCGGCGCAGTACAACCACGCTTATCATGAGGTGAGCATGAAGTGCATAGAGTTAGCCATTACAACTCACCAGCACAGTCCACGCTCGTGTCTCCTTCTTGCCAGTTGTAAAGTACGTTTGAAGCCCAAGTTGCTCATACGTTGCTTGTATCTGCATATGAGTGAGCACATATGAGATTATCCTGCCTGCGTACATACCAAGGAATCTAAACCACTTTTGGAAATGCCAAGATCTTCGAGGAATAGCTTTCTTTCCCCTTCATCTAGCTGCATGATCTCGGATTCCACCTGCATAAAATACGATGAGTATATCAGAGTACTAAGATACAAATATCCTCACCTGAGCCGAAACTAAAATCAGATCGGCTTTCTCGTTGGCAGCTATCTTTCTTAGGTCGCTGACATGGTTATTTTTCTCGCCCTGAAGGTGGAGAGCTGAGTAATTATACAAACGGGGATGTGCTTCTTAACTTGGTCTTTGAGATCACTTTCGCTGACATTAGCGGCGTAAATGCAAGGTTTCAAAGTAAGTAAGTTTAGTTCAGCAATAATACTTGAATCATCCTAGAGGAGGTTCAACGTGAACTTCAGATAGGGAGGTTCTTCCCGTACCGCTGTAAGCTGCAGACTTCTAGCAGGCTGACCTGATTCGAGTGCTTCAGTTATCTTCGAGTATACTTTCGATTTTGCTTCCGAATTAGGGTCCTCATTTCCACATTATTAGGTCAACATCATTAGTAGACACTCAAATGTTTCACCTTGCTTTTGTTTTTTGACAACTTTGCTGATGCTCTCTCTAGTTGCGCCAAGTCCGCAAGAATGAGTTCAAAGTTGATGACAGACACATCTCTCGCTGCATCGACACTCCCATCGACGTGAATGATCTGCGAAAATTTTGACCATAAGCATACTACAACCACACTTCAAGTACAGACGCACATCGGTGTCATCAAAGCAACGCACAACGTGAACAAGAGCCTGGCATTCCCTAATATTTGATAGAAATTTGTTACCCAGTCCCTGTCCTTCGGCGGCGCCCTATTTCTTTGTAAATCAATCATACACTTGAGATCATGTTAACAGACCTTGACAAGACCTGCAATATCGACGAACTCTACTGTCGCAGGGACAACCTTCTCTGTCTGTGAAATCGCAGCTAACAGCTCCAAGCGCTCATCAGGAACATTCACGATACCGAAATTGGGCTCTATGGTGCAAAACGGAAAATTCGAAGCCTGAAATATTCAAGCTTATCGTTTTGAAGAGGCAGATACAGAGTGCTTACCTGTGCTGAACTATTCTCAACCAGTGCGTTGAAGAGTGTACTTTTCCCAACGTTTGGGAGTCCTGCTCAAGCACTCATACCCAACTCGTCGACCAGAAGGTGCTGATGACATACCTACCATGCCCGTTTTCAACGCCATCGAAACGTGCCGAGAGACGTGGACTCTCCGTTGAAATCTTGCCTGCAAACCTTGTCAGCACAAGCGGCGGTTGTGCACTGTGTTGACTGACTTACCTGATTTATTTTCACACGTCTAAAAGAGTATCGAAGGATGCTCCGTGAGCAGCGTAGAGCCATTGTTTAGCTGACGAAAGCGGGCTACGTCGGCGCTGTGTGGGGGTCTTGGTCTGAGGCGTGGTGGAGGAAGTGCGCCTGTCCACGGTTGTAAACACCGCCTTCCGGTAGCCTAGGCCTTTTTCCATAGACCTTTTTCCATTGAAAACCCGACCCTGGACCTAAATTTCGAGTAATAACTCGTCAAAGTCCGAAAAACGTGAAAAGTTTTTTTCCGGAAACTTCGTTTGTATGTCGTCGCTATAGGGTTTAGATAATAATATCAATTTGATATGATATCATATGTTATGGGGGGGGTTAGTTTAGGGGGGAACTCAGACTGAATAATTCTGAATAATTCATATGCTTTGCATATTTAAGAAAACACCGGCTATCATACGAAATCGAATTCTCGCGGCCATGCGAAGAGGTAAATTCCAAATTTTTTTGGTGGTTGCGTCGACGTCTGCGGACCCGAGTCACGCCGCCAGCTGCTACGACTACTAGCTCGAGTTAACTCCGCCTCATGCCTAAGAAGAAGTTTATCAGCGGGTCCTCGGCAACTTACTCACTGCTCCCTGGCGATGGCTCCGGTCACTCCATGCGATGGCTCCGTACAGACGCTAACGTCGGTTTTCAACCTTTTGCAGTTACTTCTGAAACCTGCAACGAGGACAAGTTGCCATCCAGGAGAGTTGCACACGAGAGCGACGCCGAGCCAGGTTCGAACGACGTCGCGGATTCGGAAAATGAAGAGTATGACTATGATCGCCATCTTCGCGTGATCGGTGCCGACCCAGCGGCAACATTTTTTCCTGCTTCAAAAGGGAACTCGCTGGACCTCCAACCTACGACAAGTACTGAGCGCTCCACGCGCAAGGAGTGCACCGACAAAATCAAAGAAAATATTGATCACAGTGAAGTTGAGGAGGTTTTTGACGTAATGGAACATGCACGCGCTACACGTGATGTAGATGAATTCGACGATTTTTTTGACGGAATCATTTCTACGTCAGTAAACATGTTGCCCGACAACAAGCCGCCGGAGTTGCGTACACAACTGGCGAGCAAAATCACTGAACTTAGACGATCCACACCTTTAAACGACGGTTCAGATGACGTATTCGATTCTATAATCCGATATTACGACGCACCATCTATCTCAAGCTCGGGATCACGCGACGATGATGGTGTGCTCAAGCTACTGGACGACCTTGAAATGAACGACAGCAAGACCAAAGCAGTGGGCACTGTCTCAGATCTGGAAGAGCTAGAACTCTCAGATCATGCGCCAAAATCAGTGAATGAACGAGAGGCTCTAAAAGCGAAGCCGTCTTCAAGTTTCAGGACAAACTGGGACTGTCAAACCGTTATCAGTACGTTTTCTGCATTTGACAATCATCCAAAAGTGCTACTATCGAGACGTGAAAAGACGCACTGCACAGAGAATATAAGTAAGTCTACTACCGTCGAGGCAGGTACCTCGATAACATCTTGCGCTACAAGTCGAAATTCTGAAAGATTTGATGATCACAAGGCCGCGAGTAACGTGCAAATATACGACGATGGTCCCAAATGGAGACAGAATATCTGCCGCAAGGGAGAATCAAAGGAAGAAAAGAAGGTACGAAAGGCTGCAGTCAAGGCGGGTCGTAGACAAGCAAGATTAGATAAGAAATATGTTAAAGATGCTTTTAAACAAGCTGAGAAGGCAAACGCCAGCAACTCGAAAGACCATAGCTTACTCAACGTATCACTACGTGGATTAGAATAACAGATGTTCGTCTGAACAGAGGAGTGTCAACATGTAGCAAAAAAAACAGGGCCAGAGCGTTGGAATACTTGTAATATCGCACAAATATGACATCCTTAATGCACTCATTTATTAGCGCCTTTGAAGATGGCTTTTGGCGGATGTTAGTGGCAGGAGGAGGAGCACTGCTACAAGACAAGAAGACAGTAGTGCGCCAAAGAAAGCGTCCCAACCATACTGTTGGACCAGAAGTGAAAGTGGAACCCCAGCGTTCGCGGCTCCCTTAGGTTAATCGGACGAGTCAGTACGAACAACCTCCTACTAAATGAATGCACTCACCAGGTACGCTATCCATCCGAGAAAACCTTCGCTTGCGCCTACAGAACGCCGCCCAACTATTTCAGCTCCGCAGAGGCCTGTGATGACGAAGTAATCAAGTTAGATCAACGGAACTGCTAAAATATGCACCTATCAGCATCTGTGGACCGTAAAGAAAGAAACCGATCATGAAAACGATGATAGCCTGAAAGATCGCTAGTCCTGCAATAACGGACGTGAATAATAATAAGCAAAACAGTAAACGTTTCTCACCACTTGGAACTGCTCTGAAAGCCAACAAGCTTATGGCAACCCCGAAGAGGTACAGAATGACAACTTGAATCCTTTTACCAACCGCCCCTCCTGGTGAGCTAGATATGTACCAGTCACTGAGTCTTCCAGCCAGCAGACTCCCAACTAGTCCACCGAGCTCCAGCCCAGATACACGAACCTGAATATTAGCGTCAACATAAAATGCATGACATCAGGATCGGTGTATTACCGCCGCAGAGCCCGCGTCAACAACGCCTTTTTCCTTAATGAGATAGAAAATTGACCACGAAGTAATCCCCTAAACAGTTGAAATCAAGTACACTCCAAGCAGCACCCCTAGACTAACCTGCCGCACAACATAGACGCAGAAGTATGTAAAAGCGAGCCCCCTTCAACATAATTACCTCAAGGACATGTAGTTAACGAGAAAGATCATACCAGATGAACGGATTAGAAAGTACATTATGCATGAGATTTTGCAGCAAATTGCCTTTGTTACTCGCAACAGAGTCAACTGATGTAGATTGGACTGAGGCAAAGTTCAGGTTCAAGATCTCAGCACAGCGATGTATGCACAATCACAGTACCTTTCTCTTCCTCAACTGGAAGAAAACCGCGATCCTCAGGTGCGTCACGGAGGGTCATCATGATGACAAGCCCGACGACAACAGCAATAATACCAGGTGCCCATAATCCCCACTATTGAAATCAGTACACTTCAGTGTGGTGGCGTGCAGACTTACGTTCCAACCGAGCGATCTTGCAGCCGTGCCAGCCAAGATAGGCGCAGCAAATCCTCCAAGATTATGAGCAATATTCCACATACCCTAAGACCACTAGATCAAAATGCGTCGACGAAACTTTGAGTTCACGTACCCAGTATGTCCCTCGTTCTTTAGCAGCGAACCATGATGTTAGGATTTTTGCACAACTAGGGGCACCAAAGCCTTGGAGTATACCTGAAAAACACTGAGGAGGCAATTCATGCTAGATAGATGAGATATTTTACCATTCATCGCCCAAAGTAAGCAAAAAAGGGGTAAAGTTGAACTCAGGCCAAAAGTGATGTTGACCTACTATCGAATTAGTTTTGCCACATAAAAATAATACATTTCATACCAATCCGGTTGCGACTAGACCTCCTCCAAGCATGATTGCTGGCGATAACATGTCACCAACGACGCCACTGACAAACTTACTGCAGCCATAACACAGTGGGAAAATAGAGGTTATGACGCCAATCGAAGTTATGTCAAGGCCAAGGCTTGGTGTGGCAACCATCGCAGGAGCGGTGAAAGTCAGGCTATTCCTAGTGAGGTAATAGCAAGAGTACCCAAGTAGAATGCTACTCCACCCGTTAATAACTTGCAGCCCATATTTTCATGGAGACTCACCTGATAAACACCCCTGCTCTCACTCTCAAAAATTCACGAGAGTAAGACAGTGCAGGTTCCTGGGCATCTTTCTCGATAGCACTGAGAGTTGTACTACGCGAGCTCCTTAGTGTCGGCGCTAAACACATTTTCATACCAATCACGCAAATTGGTAGCGATAGACGGGTCTTCGCATAAGTGGGCAATAACGGTTTACTGGGTGCTCGACAACAGCGGGACAAATGCAGACGTCTAGTTGTCTCCGTACAAGCTCGTGCAGCGCTCGAAGTAATCGCACTGCCACGCATATTCGTGTCTCACCAAGCTCCTACTCAACGATCCCGATTCGACAGGCACAGTGGAGTGCTCGTCCAAGTTTCAGTGAGGAGTTGATAGATAGATCTCACTCAGGCTGCCCGAGTCAGGCAGTACGAGTCGTTTCCGCTGGCTAAAATTTAGCAGTGCTGAATCAGCTATGAACAACCTACCCTCTGCTATCATTTCGATCCACGAGTAAAATTTTCAGCGTTCGATTCCGGCATATTTCTTGAGAAAAACAATAGCGCAAATGCGACGATTAGACAGCATTTCGTGCGAGCTTTCGACCGCGGGGATAGGCGTGATCATAGGCCAAACATCGGGCTAGAACGGGGCGTTTGTGAAGTTACTTTAGTTAGGGAGGATAGTATTTTAGGCCATGCCATTTTCCAGAGAGGAGATTTCCAATTTTGCGATGGGCGATCCCGAACGCTCCGATTTCGCGAGTCATGACTCAGAAAGTTACCCCCTTCGAAATTTCTTCACCCCGTATCTGCGTCGTCTGGCGTCGCGTGGCGCCGATGGCGATTGGAAGTCGTAAAACACTTTATTTTGAGTCGGTTTTATGTAGCCATTGTGCCTCAACCCCGCGTACCACGACGTAGTGCGCCACTGAAATTTGAGCAAAATTTTACAATTCTCGCACTATCGTCGCTCCGTCAACGCCAAACGCAACGAAAACGCGCACATGGGTGTGAAATATTGGTTTCTAACGACATGCCGAGTTTCGCATCGAACGACACACCCAGTCGCAGCATGGCCTCGTACCTGGTTTTCGACATTTTCGCTGGGGCCCAGAACTTCAAAATTTTCCAGCTTTGCGAGTTTTTTCGCATGTTTGACGAGTCATTACTCAAGAATTAGGTCCAGGGTCGCCTTTTTAATGGAGAAATGCCTCGAGAAAGTTCGCTTCGACGGGCGAGCCTAGGTCACAGACTGGAGCTAACGCGAATGAAAAATGACACACCTATAGTTCATTATATATGGTTAACCCATGCAATTCTCATAAGCATAACCAGGAAATGTGTGAATTGCCCCCAAGTCGGCCACTCCACCAACCACTAGCAGTTATCGCAGTCTACACTTGATTTTCTAGTAGGGGCGAGCAACGCACCTGGTAGGTAGTACTGGTTAAGGGGTGCGGGTGCGTGTCGAGGTTCTCGAGGTTCTCGACGGTCATCACCGTCAAAGCTACGCTGAAAATGAGCGGGGCTTCTAAACTCATAGGGACTCAGAGCCCGGGTTCAGTCGCCACTTTCGGTCGAGCCGGTAGTCTAGCTCCTTGGCGGGTCACTGGGCCTGTGTCTCACGCGGACTGGAAAGACGTACCTGTTGCGGCGTCGGATTATCGGAGCGCATCGCCCGTTACTGGTTCTAGCGCAGCGAAAGTGCCGCATGCCTCACAAGAAAGGATTTACAACGTTCGATACTTCTGCAGAGATTCAAGAAGGGCTGCACTTGGTGAAAACTCTTTAGTATCAGTGGCTGCTTGTGTGAAAAATGAATTAGAGCTGGCCCAGAGAGTCGCAGAACATATATCATTGAACTGCCATTTCAACACGCAGGGCACGGTCACATCGTCCTCGTCGAGCCGTGTACCTCTGATGGATAACCCTTCTGGTGGTTTCACGTAACATACTGGTTTGGAACATGAAGCTTTTTGTTTTACAGCAGATGTGCCTATAGTCGGGAAATGTAATTCTAACGAAAAAAACCGCGTTATTCTATTCGACTGGGTTTTTCCTTAAAATCCGCCGCAACTTGCGCAGCACTAGCTGTCAGTTTGCAAGCAAAAGCTTTTCAATCAGCAGTTCAGGTGTTTCAGCTTGAATCAACATGTCCCTCGCTTCTGAATTGATAAAACCTGCACTGACCGCCTGATCGAAGAAGTGCAACAAAGAATCAAAATAACCCTCTGTATTGAGTACCCCAATACGCTTTGAATGTAAGTTGAGCTGGCGCCAAGTTATGATTTCTAGCAACTCTTCAAGTGTTCCAAATCCGCCTGGAAGTGCCACAAAAGCATCGGCCAGATTCGCCATATGCATCTTTCTTTCATGCATGTTTTCAGTCACTAACACTTCTCCATAAGTTTTACCACTTATTTCACTTGGTTCAAGGTGCTTTGGAATTATTCCAACCACTCTTCCACCACGTTGTTGAACAGCAGAAGCGACGTCTCCCATCAAACCCATCGAACCACCTCCATATACAAGTTGGATATTTCGATCTACCAATTCTTCTCCTAAGCGTTTGGCTGCACGAGAGTACTCCTCTTTGTCTCCCTTAGAGGATCCACAGTAAACACAAACAGTTCTCAACGACATCGACTCCGTATCCAAACTGCCTTGTCGGTTACAGTCACCCTACAGTCAGACGTACGAAGTAACGAAGAGCTCGAGCGGCGAAGACAATGGCGAAAAGGCTACGAATGAGCAAAATCTCACCAACCTCAATAGCATTTCGTGCCGCACTATGAGGGGCGGGGCACACTTCCCTGACTAGGACCACTGGTTGTACTAATAACTTAGTTATTATAACTACTTGTAGTAACTCCCATCAAAGTCGAAACTGTTCAGCTAGACTATCCCTGTCAGGTAAAAGCGAAGGTCTTACGCGAAATGTCAGTTGCAGGTGAGTGGACAGAGCATGTTTAGCGGGGGCATAATGGTACTGAGAGGATAAGCTTCGCACATTACAAGTTATACAACTACTCAGGTGCATCTAAACATGTAAGCTGTTCCCACGGCAACTCCAAGAATTGCACCACATACTACTTGTAGAGGACTGTGACCGAGTACTTCTTTCAGCTTTTCATCACTAATAGCGGATCCATGGAACATATCGTCGATTATCTTGTTCAATACTTGGGCTTGCTTACCTGCGTGTCTTCTGACACCAGCTGCATCATACATGACAATTAAAGAGAAAGCAAGTGATAGTGGGAAGTACACGCTTCCAAGGCCGAATTGGAGTGCAATCGAGGTCGTTAAACCGACGACGAGCGCTGTATGAGAACTCGGCATACCGCCGCTATCGAACATAACTTTATAATCCCACGTACCCTCGCGATACCAAGCTGTGAATAACTTCGCAATTTGGGCGATAAACCAGCTCCAAAAGGCGCTCATGAACACGTGGTTTCCGCTCAAGTCAGCCAAAGCTGACGAAACAGATGAGCAGATCGGTAAGAGACAGAACATCAGCGATCGAAACGGGCTAGAACCCCCACTTAGGACGACATCTTGTACATCGGTCTCCCCGTGGTTAGAAATTCCTTTGGCAGGCACTACTTTGCTTTCACTACTTTCTCTTCGGCATAGGTTTTCTGCTCTCGGGGTATTTGACTTGTCGACTAAGTGAGACGAAACTAGCGATATCGATTCGATTGTCCGAGAGGCAAACACGCGCCCGAGTCCTAATAAAGGCACACGGTGTTGCTGTCCGTAACTCATGGTAACAATGCGTGACTCCCTACCTGAGTTCACAGAAAGCCGATACTTCGGCACAACACCCGCGGAAGCCGGTGCTACTGCATGAGTGTACATATTCACAACGTACTCCAGCGAGTGAGCACTAGCTACGTTATGACGCAGACGGGTCGCAACCTGTACCAACTTGAACGCACGCGTGGAAAATGATATCTTCTCGCTTTTCCTGGATATTGATGTCAATACGACTCGTATTACACGGGTATACTACTAGTACTTAGTACCATGGATAAAGCAATACCAGTTTCCTTCAGAAGATTAGATTCGTTGGTCCTTTTCAATATTTTCGTTTGTTTCCGTCGATCATGTTAGGGAAAGTATTTATTATCGATAGAACATCGTCCAGATATCTGTACAAACTCATATATACGACGATAACGTACACCCTCGAGTGAGGAGGGGATAGCGCTGCAAGTAGATAACCTGCGCAACGGACAGGGTGATGCGCCAGAACACACTCTTGAGCAGAGTGTCCACGACTAATCCTGACTCGCAGGATTGCAGTGAAGGTACGATTTCCGCGTCTCGAAAGCGAACCTGCCAACGTTCTCAGGTGAACTTACACGTTGGACAGGAAGAGTGAAGTCTGTCTCTTATCTTCTACGTGAACCCAACTTAACCCAGCACGCTTGGGTGAATCTTTCTCGCGTATCTCGATTTATCGATCGCAAGCTTGTGGAATGAAGAATATCTAACTTATCCACGCTTGTTCACGCAGGTGCTAACGAACGCTGAACCCAGAGGGAGCTTTCCACTGAAAGAAACACTCAGATCCGTCCCCTTATTTGAGACCCACCATGCTGACTTCTTTGACAAGTCAATACTCTACTCGCAACACATTGCGCGTCAAGACTAGACCGTCAACTCGTAAATCTCGTTTCAGTGTTGTTGCGATGGCGCGCGAAACCGACCCGAAGAAGCGCGTTGTTATCACCGGAATGGGTTTATGCTCAGTCTTCGGAAACGATTACTCTACTTATTATGATCAGCTCCTCTCTGGTCGAAGTGGTGTCGCTCCGATCGATAGGTTTGACACAAACGACTTTCCTACGAAGTTCGCGGCTCAAATTAGAAGCTTTGATAGCGAAGGCTACATCGACAAAAAGAATGACAGGCGTCTCGATGACTGCTTGCGGTACGCACTTGTCTCTGGGAACAAAGCCCTCGAAGACGCTGGCTTAGACGCTAAAGCGCTCGAATCTTTGGATAAACAACGTGTTGGTGTACTTGTTGGCAGTGGCATGGGTGGATTGACCGTTTTCCAAGATGGTGTCAAGGCTCTCGTAGAGAAGGGGCCAAAGAAGATAACACCATTTTTCATTCCTTATGCGATTACGAACATGGGAGGTGCAATGCTTGCCATTGAGAAGGGTTTCATGGGTCCCAACTATTCTATTTCGACGGCTTGTGCCACTGCGAACTATGCTTTCCACGCGGCAGCGAATCACATCCGGAATGGTGATGCTGACATCATGATTGCTGGTGGTGCAGAAGCTCCTATCATCCCTGTTGGACTTGGTGGGTTTGTTGCCTGTAGAGCTCTCAGTCAAAACAATGAAGATCCCACGGGTGCATCCCGCCCGTGGGATAAGTCTAGAGACGGTTTTGTGATGGGTGAAGGAGCAGGGGTTCTTGTCATGGAAACCTTGGAAAGTGCTCAGAAGCGAGGTGCGCGCATCCACGCAGAATATCTTGGTGGCGCCATAACTTGTGACGCGCACCACATGACAGACCCAAGAGCTGATGGACTTGGAGTTTCGACATGCATAGAATTATCTATAAAGGATGCTGGCATCGAAATTTCTGACATCAACTACATCAATGCGCACGCCACTTCAACACTGGTCGGTGATGTTGCTGAGGTGAATGCCATCCGCAAGGTTTTCAAGGACGTTACGAATGTCAAAATGAACGCCACTAAGTCAATGATTGGGCATTGCTTAGGAGCCGCTGGAGGTATGGAAGCTATTGCGTGCATCATGGCTATCAAAACGGGCATGTTGCATCCGACCTTGAACCAGAACGAGCTTGAACCTGTCGTCGATGGCATCGACACTTGCGCCAACGAAAAGAAGGCGCACAAGGTCACTGCTGCCATCAGTAACTCCTTCGGTTTCGGCGGTCACAACTCGTGCGTTATCTTCGCACCGTTTGAAGTTTGAAGCTAAAGGTGATACCTCCAGCACATATACAGTGAATCCTTCCAGAAACTGGGTTAGAGTGCATGGTTTGATAATCTCTTTTTTAATGAAAGCTCTCACTCCACGTTATGAACTTTAATTAACTAAGGGCGACTAACACTAGAACTTCATAACTCGGGCCTAACTTTGGATTTATGGCCGAGTTATGAGAAATAACTGTTAGTGTAGAGCGCCTCGTAACTTTTTGACCCGAGTTAGGCAAAAATGAATAACAGTGAAATCCGACTTCGTCACAACTCGGGTGCGTTAACGAGTCATGAACGATCATCTCAATTACACTCGATTCCGTTCACGTCCACTTGTCCGAATTATGCGTCAGACGAGTAACAGTTAATTTTCATAAGTAACGAAAAAATGGTACAATACTGTTGAAAAAATTTATATCGTGGGTTGACGAGTAAAAAGTTATTGACAAACCTTAAATAACTTCGGGCAAAGTTATCGTTAAATCTACGTGATTTCGATAACTTTATGCTAATTTTTCACATCTTTTCACGCGATTTCAAAAAAGTAGGTCATTCTCTATCTCCCCGTTGGCCTTTAATAAAGCCGACTAACAGTACATCCATAACTTTAGGGTTTAGCAAGTTATCCTGCAAGTTATCGCGAAAGTAGTACTGTATGCTATCATGCAATGATATTATCATAGAACGACGACTGCGGCGAAGGCCGAGAAACGTGTCTAGAAGCGCAACCCGAAAGGGTTCGTGTGTCTTCTTTCCTTAGAACGAGCGAATCAAGTGGTTGCGCGCTTCGGAGATCTGTGACAGCCTAGTTGCGGACACGCTCATATACATATTTACGGCTGATTCCCGTCTCAGGAGAAGGCTCCAAGGCTACCGGTCTACCATGTCACTCCACGCCTTCGGTTATTCAGGCGCAGTCAGTTGTTTGACGCTTTCCAGTGCGTTCACGAAATCAATTGAAATATAAAGTACTAAGCATGCTTGTTAGGTATCGGCGCAGCTTACGGCACGGCTCAAGCTGGACTTGGGCTGTGCCGCGCTGCGAGTCAAGATGCCGGAATCACTATCAAAGGCATAATCCCAGTTGCGATGGCCGGCGTGCGTGCAATATATGGGCTCGTCCTTTCAATCATCATCTTGAGTGGTGTAGGCAACGCAGAATATGGAGAATACAATGGATTTAAGCATCTAAGTGCGGGTTTGTGCTGCGGTGTAGCACAGTTTGCAAGTGGTGTCACTGTTGGCGTTGTTGGCGAGAGTTTGACGCAAGCAGTACTGCTCAGAGGGTCACTGTTTGCTTCTTCCGTTTTGATCCTGATCTTTTCTGAAGCTCTCGCATTATACGGATTGATTTGCGGTATGATTATGGCTCAGCAGACGTAGGTGGTTCGACGCTATACTAGTATGGATTCATGTCGAGTGCGTCAAATTTGAGCAAGTGCAGGCGTTTTCCAACGTTCAGGATATGTTTGATACTTCGAATCATCGTAGGGGTGATAACTAGACTTAACGCCGTGGTACCGAGTAAGAGGAGGTATAGTTTTCTCTCTATGAGACCTACGTTCGACGCTCTAGAGAGCAGTACAAACGAAAACTCTCCTACCTGTGCTAGCGAGACACCAACCGAGATGCTCACCATCAATGAATACCCAAACGCTCTGACGACGAAAGCAACAAGACAGCTCTTTAAGATGACGACGACAAGAAGTGATCCAAGCAATACATCACCATGGACCCAGAGGAACAAAGGGTTGATAATCAACCCGATGGAGACCATGAAGAGAGCAACAAAAATATTTTTCATGTGTTCAACACTTTCCACTGTCCTGTCCGCATAAGGTGTCGTAGATATCATAACACCGGATAAAAAGGCACCTAATTCAAAGGATAACCCTAACTGATCGCTGGCGATCGAAATGAGCAGACAAAATGCAACGCTTATCATCTGAAATAGCTCTGTTTCTTGAGAAGATGCGAACCGAAAGATCTTTATGACGAGGACTTTACTTGACACTATTATCAACGAGAGAAAAATGAACAGTTTCAAAACAATATGGAAAAAAGTCAACACTCCATACTGCATACCATCACTTTCCGATAAGACAGGTACGAGTGCGAATAGCAACCCAACGCAGCAATCCTGAAGGATAAGTGTACCCATGGTGATCTGACCTGTCAGTGAACCCAGCCCACCTGTTTGCACAATGTGCTTACCAACGATTGCTGTGGAGCTCATCGATAAAAGAGCACCAACAAAGACACCACCCCTGATACCTGCTCCGCTAACATCACTCGCTACACCACAGAAGAGCATCATAATAATAATTTGAGCACAGCCACCGAGGATCGCCACGCCTTTAATATGTCTGAGTTTATCTAAGCTGAACTCGAGACCTAAACTGAACAAAAGGAATATGATCCCAAACTGGGCTAGTGTTTCTACTTGCACAAGTTCTACAACCAGTCCAAGCCCACCAGGTCCAACCAGGGAACCAAACACCAGATAACCAGTTATAGGTGGCTGTCCTAGAAGGCTAAAGAATGTTGAACCAAGAGCGGCCGCGCAGAGCAGAATAACAAGATCTTGAATGAAACGCAAGTCTTGCTGAAGCTCCATCGTGCCGTTTTTAGGGTTCGAAATAACGAACTCGTTGTCAGACGAGTCGATAAGCCTCTCGACGTCATCAAGCTCTCCAGTACTAGTTCGCATGACCTTGTCGATTCCCTTCGAAACTCCTAATAACTGATTAAGAATTGAATCTTGTCTCACTTTCGATGTTGTAACACTTGAACGTCGATCGCTTGATACATCAGCTGCATCAATTGAATGATGTGGGTTGGGAAGGTCATCGTGTATCGTTGATTTTTCTAGTATTGTATCGTGACTTCTGGTTATTCTTGCCACTGTCTCGAGTGTACCACTTCCACTTCGAAGGGTACTGTCAAAACTTCTACCAGCGCCATCAGAAGCAACTCCTTTACTCGTCTCGTTATCATCAAACTCTTTGTCTAGAACTTTATGCAGTTGGCCTGCTATCGTTGCATCGAAAGACGGTTCGCCATCAAGTATCTTTTTATCAGGTTTATCATGACCAGCAATGGTAGCCTCGTCAACATTCCCCAAACCCGCTGTTTCGTCCCTTACATTCTTGGTACCTCGATGCCAGCTCAGACCTGGATCAGGTGCACTGTCAGTACCAACTGCAGCGGTGAGCTTGCAACAAAGCAAAGACAGATAAAGCAAAACATACACCTTCGAAGACTTGAGGGTCGAACGTCTCATTGTCACCGTCAATTTCAAACACTTCTTATTGCTAATCGTGTAGTCTATTGGACTGAGTCTGCCTTAGGGGTTCCGCTTGTTGAACTTGTTCCTGTTGTCGCTTTACAGCCAGTTAGGGCGTGGCGAAACAAAGGAAATCAGCGCTTGAAATAGAACTATTCGCTCTGATCTCCGCAACTCCTGAAGGTGTTCGCTAGGGGTACTCCGAGCGGGGTTCTTTGTCTTTTGTCTATGTTTCAAACATAATGTTTGGCGAAACTAGTACCGGTAGTTGAGGCGTTGAATTTTTCTAACGGAAATTTGCAACGGGGAGATGCGCGAGGCTATTTTCGCGAGAAATTTCAGATCAATTATGACTCGTCAGCCAAAGGGACAAAAAATTAGAAATTAGCTCATTTTCGCGAAAACGGGTGACCTAATTTGCCAAATTCGCGCGCCTAATTTTACAAAATACCTAAACGTACGTAGTGCTTATTAAGGAGTTGTCGGTTGTCAGCCGGGTTTCAGGTAATATGTACCGGCATCCGTCTGTGACTGGGCCCAGCGAACTGACGAGGTCCGTTTTCCAGCATCAGACGGACCTTGCAGAGGCAGAACTTGCGCCGCGCAATCTTTAGGCGTGCGCCCTGCGTGCTGCTAAGACCAAATCGAAGCACTTTACATGTCATTTAGTGCAAAATACCCGACGAAAAACGACTTGTCGTTTTCGCGCAGAACGGTTTTCATAGGGACAGCTGCAGTGCCACTGTTCCGACCACATCGAGCAACGGTAAGTGTCGGGGGGACTTTAAGTATAAGAAGCGGCGGCTTGATCTCTAAACTCCTTTAGGCTTCGACCCCTGGCCGAGTACCTGGACTATCGGTACCAGATGATGCTGGAGTGCGCGTGTATTTAAGACCAGACGGTAAAAGTGGCGGGCACGGAATTGGCTGGAGTGAGATCACACCTTATCGCTTCCAAACATATGAAGGGTGGGAGGAAATACCCGTCAGCATAGCAGATCCAGAGGGCACAGAGATCGACGCAAAGTTTGCAAGTGAGTCTGACGGTGAACTGAAAATTGTACTGGCCCCAATCTTACGGTTTGCGAACATCCCTGAGGAGGTAATCACTATTTGTTCTGCTGCTACACTGAGTCGTAACGTTGGACCTAGTCAAATCCGAAGATCCAGGATATACTCTCTCTACGAGATTTCATCTCTGGATTCGGCCCAGAGCTCGTAGGAGAACCCGTGCAAGATGAGGATATTCTGAGGAGTTTTACAGATACTCGAGATGGTTTGGTATATTACAACTACGAGCTTCGCTCTCACCGGTTGATATCAGCTACCATATATCAGCGCCGAGTGTACATCATGGTGATCCACGGCACGGCCTTACAGTGGCGAAGAAGTTATGATAAGTTGCTGCAAACTGCATTATCGTTCTGTATCCCTCTTCGTGCGTGATTCAGTTTAGTAGTGATGTAAAAGAGGCCCTTGTTTCGTTTTGAACTTACTACGGCACAACTGGTACACCCTTCCTCTGCACTGAGAAGTTGTCCCCATAGTTTTTGGGTTTATCTCCTTTGCGCAGTGCGCCACTGATGATTGTGGAACCTACACGTCTCGATCCAACTTCCTTCCTCGTTTCGGCTATGGTGAACTCCAAGCCGTGTCGTTTGCAATACTCTACTGCTCTTTCTACAGAGGGGAAGTCAACTTCGTGCAAAGTATCCTGTAGCTGGCAGACACTACTCCAACCTGTGAGGGGGTTAGTCCACTTCGAAGCATCTCGAGTAGGCTTAATGAGCCATTTCCGACGTGGATTTCCCTGTTGGCAGATAGACACAGCCTCCCCTTCCACGCTCACCTAGGGGAGCCGATTTCAGTCAAGTTGGTCACTCGTCGCGATATGAACAAACCTCGGTGGCGCCACCCACACGCGCGGTACTCAGCGATAACATCCTTGTGAACGAGTCAGACATGCTTTTCATACGGAAAAAGGATTGTAGCCGAAACATCGAGGTAAAAACTGCTCAAGGAAGGTGTTCCAGCGCGGCAAGCTCTCACCTTCACAGGCAAGTAGCTTTGAGCGTGGCGTGGGTCGTGCGCGACTACCCAGAAGTAGATTTTTAGATTTTGTACTGCTATACTTCTCCAACCCAAAAGTCGTGAGACGAGTCGTGACTCATTGAAATTTCTGGATCGGAGTGCCTCAACTACGGGGCGCTTGTAGATTGTATTTTTGACTCATAGCATGAACATGGCGTTTTCATAGCGATTCGTCTCCGTATTATAATTCATATTTTACATCGAAAAGTACTATTCCACCACGACAATTGTCCCGCGTTGACCGGCACTCTGTCGCAATGGACCCACAAGTGGATCGCAAAAAAATACATAATATGAATCGTGGGAGAGTCATGTGCTACACGTCGTGACTGACGACAAAAATATGATTTTTTGAGTCGTCCGCTGCTCGAAGGGCGTTTCAAGTTTGAAAAATTCAAACACCGGAATACTGCGTATACGAACGATCTGCTACTCCGCAGACAGCGGTCCAGAGTCAAGTATGTCAACTGAAGGATCTTATGGCGCGGACTTAAAACAAAAGTTTCTTGATTTTCTGGAAAAGACGGGTCACGACGAGAGTGCGAAGAGGCTAACACACGGCAAGCCGTTCATAGTCAGTCTCGATGACTTGAGGGAGTATTGTAGGCGCCAAGGAGACAACACCAGTAAAACACTCGCGGAAAACTTGCTCAACAAACCATCTGAGTATCTTGCTGGACTTTCTGCAGCCGTAGAAGAGCTATGTCGCGTACACAATCCGAAGATTATTTTGGAAGGTGGTGTGAAAGTCAGCCTATCAGGCAACTTTGGAAGTAGAAGTATGACACCTAGGGAACTACTCTCTAATTATTTAGAGAAGATGGTGGAAATCAAAGGTATCGTTACGAAATGCACTGCGGTTCGTCCGAAGCTCTCCTCAATAACGCAGTTTTGCGAAGAAACTGGAAAGTTTTCTACCAAGGCATACAGAGATGCAACGTCACTCCAAGGAGCACCGACATCATTTGCTATCCCTGGTCGAGATGAAAATGGGAACGCGTTGACTACAGAGTATGGGCTCAGTTCTTATCGAGATCAGCAATGCATTACAATTCAAGAAATGCCAGAGCACGCTCCAGCAGGACAGTTACCTCGCTCTGTTGAAGTAGTTTTGGAGGATCAACTTGTTGATAGTTGTAAGCCTGGTGACCGCATTAATGTGATTGGGATTTACAAAGTTTTAGCGAGCCGATCCGTAAATTCGTCTATCGGTGGATCGTTCCGTACACTTCTCCTAGCCATTAGTATCGAGCAAATATCAGGCGAGATTACCAGCGTGAACTTGCAGAAAGCTGACATCAAGCAGATCGAAACTCTCGCACAAGAGGACCCTGAAAAATTGCTACACATACTTGGGATGTCTTTGGCACCTTCAATCTATGGGCACGATGTTATTAAAAAGGCGTTGATACTCTTACTCATAGGAGGCGTAGAAAAAAATCTTCACAACGGCACTCATATTCGTGGTGACATTAACTGTTTGATGGTGGGGGATCCGTCAGTAGCTAAATCACAACTTCTTCGTTGTGTGATGGGCATCGCTCCATATGCAATCAGTACCACTGGAAGAGGTTCATCTGGCGTTGGCTTAACTGCAGCAGTCACGACAGATCAAGATACAGGCGACAGGCGACTTGAAGCTGGAGCGATGGTACTTGCTGATCGAGGGATTGTCTGTATTGACGAGTTTGATAAAATGAATGACGCAGATCGTGTCGCAATTCATGAAGTCATGGAACAACAAACTGTGACGATCGCCAAGGCAGGCATTCATGCTTCCCTGAATGCTCGTTGCAGCGTTCTTGCAGCAGCAAACCCAATCTATGGAACTTATGATCACAGCCAACCTGTGCCACGAAACATCAACCTGCCGGACTCTCTACTGTCACGTTTTGATTTGCTATTCGTGGTCCTGGATCAGTCTAATAGTCTCAATGATAGACGTATTTCTTCTCATGTTCTCGCGATGCACTCGCAAAATTCTCAGGTTTTGCATAACTCTCTTCATCATCAGGTCGGGAAAGAGAATCGTGAAGCAACAAGTCATTTCACAGGGAACCAATCGGACTGTTTGTTGACGAAGTCGTTTCTCAAGAAATTCATTTTCTACGTGAAAAAACGTCCGTGGGTGCCCGAGTTAACTCCAGACGCTGAGCGATTTCTTGCAGAACGCTACTCATCATGGCGAAGTGAACACTCACGTACTCGTTCAGACATTCCTATCACTGCGCGGACTTTAGAAACGATGATTCGACTTTCATCTGCACATGCTCGCATGCGACTTTCCATGAAAATTGAACAACTTGATGCCAAAGTTGCAATAGAGGTGATGCGTTCAGTTATGGCAACAGAAGGCGATACTGTAGCCCTTTTACAACAGTCTAGAGAAGATCCATTTGAGAGCTTCTGTTTGCGCTTCGCCAAGCTTACAGAACGTGCACACGCTATAAACTTTGCGCAAGTTGAAACTGCCGCACGTGCTTGGGATATTTTTCCTGCACTTGAAGGCTGTGATGTTAGGAAATTCTTGGCCAGGCTGCAAGACTCGGGCCGGATTATGATCGATGAGGAAGACTGTGTACACGTGCTGTAATAAATGAATTACACAACTAATTCTAAAGTGCAACTCAATGTATTCCTTTCTTCGGCTACGCTGAATACTTCCTTTTGCTTTTCGAGTTCGACATCGGACTGAAGTGCTTACCAGTAACTCAAATCAATTTGCTTCAAGCATTGCGTCGTGTCCTGATCTTTCAGCACCCTACTGCTGACTGTATTTGACATTCAGCTCGTTAGCTAGGGTGCTGGATATCTAGTGTATCTTCTTGAGGATTTTCTCTTCGAAAAGATTCATTACCACTTGAAGATTGGATGGACTGATAGCGCACTGTCAATTGTACTATTTTTGTGACAGAAGGCTGAAGTTGCATTCGGTCAAACGCCACGCCTGTTCCAAGTTCTTTGTTGTTAGAACCATCTTGATTCCTAGAGAACAACGCAGAAATTCGTCTGCCAAGCTTGCTAAACCTATTTGAACGAGCAATCTCAGGATTTTCTGTTTCAAAATCAACATGTTCCAGCTCTACTGCTACAGTAACTGGACCCCAAGTAGATGGTATATCGGATACACTCATGGCGTCTATGTTGTTCATTCCCAGTAAATCAAGTAACAAGATAGATGATTCACTAACTATAGAGTATGACCCGTCTTCTTCTTCGTCTTCTCTCGAATACCATTTCAGTTTCAGCACTTGGTATCGTGGATCACTCACAAGTAAACTTGTTGGCTCAGGTGTCATCATTCGTCCATCTGAAAGTGCCTGCACGCGCTCCTCTGCATCCGAACTTGATCCCGGCCAGCAAATCTCTAAACCAATCTCTCCGGGATCTTCTTTAAATACATCATGTGATACAATCTCAACATGGAGGAGGCCTGGGTTGTAGTCAAACTGTCGTTCTTCTGGTAGAAAGTATCCAGTACCAGGAATAGGTACTGTGATGCACCTTGGCCATACAAGATAGGACGATATGAGCGCTTTAATGTACGTTCTCAAAGGTTGGGCTAGTCCAGGGACGAGAGTAATGTCTCCCCCAACTACTCGCAAATCAAAAAGCAATTCTGGTTCCTCTGTTAACGCAATGGTCAGCGCACCAAAACAGGGAAATTTGCCAATCAGAGGTGCAAATATCAATCTTAACGTGAACTTACACTGTATTTCCGTGAGCGACACTGGAACAGATAGCGTATCTTGAGCAGCTCGAACACCCAAAACAACGTCAGGATCTCCTGCCCAAAATACTTGAAGATCGATTTCCACAGCACCTTCATCTGTGCTCTCATACACTTTCACACCTTCAATCTTTGCTGGCAGGCGTCCGAAGCTAAAGCGTTCGAACCTCAACGAAGTGAGAAAGTTGGGCATTGTAGCCTGCAGGATCGGATCAAGCGCGTTCACGATGACATTCGATGTTGCTTCATCCAAGTACGGCCAGGCCGCGGACACCACCTTGTTTAACCAACCACCTCGCTCAAAGTCACTGGACACAAGCCAGGAAGGCAACTCTCCAAACAGTTCACGGAGTTCCTGAGTCTCAAGCTCACTTAACCGAGCAAGAGCTTGTCTATTTTCGACCGACATCGCTTTACTGCCACGCTTTTTGCGGATAATCATACCTGCAAATCCAGAAAATACCACACCAGCACAGAAGCTTAGAACAAGCCCAAACACATCCTTTTCAGACAGTGAGGCAACCTGGCTAAGCAGCGACGGGACCCTATGAATTTGATGACTTGAAAGCGTTGTGAAACCACTGTCGACTATGGATGGATCCAGAAATGTGAACTCTGGCAAAGCTGTTGAAGAAACCTTACGTTGCGTGGAGTGTGACTGCTTCTCCCCAGTTTGTTCAGCTGTACGCATACTTTTCCTCCGTATTGCTTTTTGCATGAGAACTACATTTCTAGCCGTCCCGACGGCTCTGCACTGTGTGAGCAAACGGTCATTAGCCATAGAAAATCGTAAGCGCGAACCTCCCTTTTGTAGGGAGTTTACTTGTGAGTCGCTTCGTGAAGTAAGTACATGCCACCTCGTAAATACATTCAGTGACGCATGAGCGCTATATTCCATGAGCTCCGCTCAATTGGCGTGACTGACAATGATATTACTTCTCAAACGTGCCGTTACAGCAACTCATTCCGTTGGAATACCGTCTTCACGTGAAGTATGCGGTGCTTACACTCTCTTCAACGCGTTTCAAACGCCTACCGTTGAACTTTCCCCGCTGAAACGGTTGTGTCCAAGTTATCCAGAACTATCTAGAACTGAACTGATCGAGTAGAAATTCATTCCAGTGCATAGAGCATTTTTAAATGTAGAGCTTCTCGAACTTTCGCCAGTCGTTCGCCTCGTTGCTCGCCAATATGGCTCCACGGCACACTCGCGGTTCGGTGAACTGATGTTGATTTCCTCGGAGTTGGTGCAGAGTTGTGCGAAATAGAAATACATAAGGCCGACGGAGAGATAGAAAAAAAACTACTATCATATAGTACTAAGATGGTGATATTTCGGCCAAAATACGAGAAATAACTGTTAAGCCGACTAACAATGACACCGCCAACTTGCATGTTACTATCGCGATAGTACTCGTACTAGTACTAGTATACTAGTAAATTTTTCCCCGGTACAAATTACGGAAATCACGTAAAATTCACCCTAACTGCATGCAAGTTAGGGTGAATTTTCGACAATTACGCTTATTTACGACTCGAAAATCGACGAGTTAATTTTTAAAGGGTAAGTTAGACGGAAAGTTCATTGTTGGTCAACTCGCACACGGTGAACTCGCAAAAAAGACGTTTGAGCACGCGGGCGTCGCACGAAGACCATCGAGTCGTGACTCGTCGAAGTAGTAAGTTGCGGTATACTTTACGGAAATTGATTGTTAGGCGTTCACGCGTAACTTGCACCATAAAAGTTATCATACAAGTTATCGGTCAACGACTAACAATAGTGGAACTCACCAAATGCATTTTAGGGTGCAAGTTAGCGGTATCATTGTTAGTGGCTTTAGTAAAAAGTAACTCGAGATGTTTTTCGTGTGTCTCTTGTGAACGCTGGGCAGGGACGGCGCTCGCCTTGCGCTTTTTTTCACGTTCGGCCGCAGTCGACTTGAAAGCGGGTCTCCCGGTTTCGTAGTGACCAAGTCGCAACGCAGCTGAATCTTCAGACGCTGAAATTTCAATCCGCATTGAAATTACGTCATACGTGTCGACATTACCTCGAACGGCCGATGACACAACCACGCAAAAGGTTCAAACGTTAGTTGAAGCGCTCCATATCCTCTGACGGTCAATATAGACACAAATGGGCTGAAGCTACGCCAGCTTTGAGTTCCCGCGTTGGAACCCGAGCCAGCTTGCAACCCGAGAACCAACTTCACTTCAAGAGACTGGAAGACGTTAACGTGAACTGCAATATAGACGCAGCTGTATCTAGCGTTAGATTTCATGCAACTAGTCAGGTAGATTATATAAGCTACGAACCGAAGACTTGCTTCTGACTGGTCAATAGTCTCTACTCGCAGCGAGCTCTGACAACCTTGCAAGGATTTTTACTAAGAAGGCAGATAACACATACACCTTAGCAAACACACTGTCAGTGGAGGTACTACTGTACTTTTGTCCAGTAGGAGTGATGTCATTCTTTACTGTGGTAGGGTCTTTCTCTTCGCAAGGCTGATTTCGTCCAGACACACGATAATACGGCATGTTCTGTTCAGAGCATTAAGTACTCAAACACTTACTTTTTGAGCAGGTCCTGATGGCAGGTCCCAGTGACCTGTATGTCATAGACACAGAGACAAACGTCGCCGAAAAAGTCAAACTTGATCGCGATTCCACATGGCAGACTGAGTCCTTCGTTGTATGTATGCCTCGTCTTTCGTAGATTCACGTCTCACAGGCACATAGGTGAGCTCAAATCGAAGAGACTCTTCGCTAGTTAGTATACTTGGAGAACAAGGGAAAATTGGCTTAGTTTCACTGAGCGCAAGGTGTCAAATAGCGTCGCTTCGTGCTAGCGGTCGTATTTCAGCTGCACAGTTCCTGTCTAACAGACAAGATCTAGTCACTGTGTCAGATGAAGGTGCTGTCCACATTTGGTATAGTCTTTGTTCTCACTTAGAATTTGAGTTATTTCCTCTGCCTAGGGATTTAAGAATGTACAGATGCAAAAGAGAATTAAGGAGCGATCATTTTACATCAGCATCTGCACTTGCTCTATCGAAGAACGATGGTGGGTATCAATTACAGCACGTTTGTTTTTTATTTTGATGTCTTGCCAGAAATACTTGCTATTGGTACTAACGAGGGAGTGATTAGCATGCATTTGGCATGGTAAAATGATAAATGCGTCCTTTATCTTTCACGAATGTTGATGGTTTTCCATATAGGCAAGACGGTGACACCGATGTCGAGTCGACTGCTAAGGTAAATATGAGTCTCACAAGTGCCATTGACGGCTTGAATTTTAGTCATGGTGGCAATTTCTTATTGGCTCATTCGAGCGCGAAGAAGAGTAAGATGGCGCTTAAAACCACTAAGGACTCTACTTAACACTAGTTGCAGATGCACTCAGAATAATCGACAGTGCCACGGGTTATACTGAACCTGGCTGGCCGACTCAGCAGACACCACTAAGCTTCGTGCATGCAAGTGATTTCAACTCGGCTGACTCAGAGCTTGCAGTTGGTAATGCGCGTGGCAAAATACTTCTTTACAGTTTATTTTGATTTCAAGAACAAGTTGGAAATGTCTTTTCCATCACTTCAACACGTATACTTCAAAATCAGCACACTCGCTGAAAGAGTATGAAACATGGTCATTGATATTTGTGTCACTCAACTCTAGATTGATGAAGTCCATGAATTCGGCGCTCTAAATGAAATTAATGTAAGCGTGGACATCGTCAGGAAACTTACTTCGAATAGTGGTCCAGCGTGCCACACACCGACATTAAGCTTGACGATTGTATCCGCTTACATCGCTGTCAATCAGAAGGGTAGAGGGATACGTTTTTACCTTCAATGCGAAACGCTCTGATAGTTTCCAACGTTGGACTCTCTTCCAATGAGAATGTAGGCGCCGAAACAGCCAAATACCTTGACGACTTTGAGAAGCAATAACTTGTAATTCATAGTTCAATACCACGCGTGGTCATCTGCTGCCTTGAGACACTGCGTTACCTGCGAGTGATATGTTATTGTACTAAAATGAAGGCCTGCCTCTCTTTTTCTGAATATGTACAGACGTGGTTCTCCAGCAGATAGATCTAATTTGAGATCCTATCACGAATATGTCAGAGAAGTTCAGAACGTCAGAGTTTTATAAATAAGAACCTTTGCATCGTATGGCTTCCCATCTTCTTGCCAACGAACTATCTAAAGCTTGTTTGAGTGCCTTGACAAAAAACGACTTATTGCAACAATACCTGTCCAAACGGCGCAAAATCCCACTCTGTGATGGGAGTGGCCTGTATATACTTGAAGTCACCTGAGTTTCCTTCGACACTTCGCTCTGAATGACGTGTTATCGGTCTACTTCTATTCCCTGAAGTTTTCCTGAGTTGAATTGGTCCTGTCACGGCGCAAAGCCGTTGTCCAACCACTGCCATGTTACCAATAGCACCACAAGCACGAAGAGCGTACAATAACACGCCAAGTACGCAAACGCTAGTGAGGTCGACAGAATACGTGGAAGTTGACGTCGCAGTCAGCTCTGAAGACTGGCCGGAGCGCGACCGTAACCTCCTGACCAACTAGTACTGCCACTGCTCAGCAGTATGCTACTTTGGATGAGCTCGGGTAGGTCTTAGGTACTTAGGTACTAAGCGTATCGACTAGCTATCGTCGTACTCGCAGGTGTGGTAATCGCGCTTTAGGTTGCCATTACAACAGGAGAAAGCGACCAGAAACTAAAGGAAAGCATTTTGAGAGCTTCCATGCGGCTTCTTACAAAATCCCAAGACTATCGGTGTTTCCTCAAAGGTTCTACTGAATTCGACTTCATACTTCAGCGTTTCTGTTGCTTCATGAGTTATCTAGGACAGGTGTGGTACCACCTAGAAGTTGACTTGCTCTTGTGACGAGTTTCTCTTCTTTGACTGGGTTCCGCAGTGGCTGTGCTAATGACTCACATATTGATCTAGACAAAACAGTTGACTCTCTGACAATATTTTACGTACATCGCGGATTTAGTTTTGTTTCTTACCTGGAGTTTGCCAGGCGCAGCGTGTTCTGTGAAAAAGATGGTCCGCCCGGCTCACAAAAATGCCCAGCTTTGTGTCTCTTTGATGGGGACTACGATAGGTTATGTGTATGAGTGATCGAAAAAAAAGAGTACTTACTGCATTATCACGATACTCAGTGCGTTGGAATCTTCCATCAGTGATGAGACTACTATGCTTTGGTAAAAGAGGAAGAAAGCTTGGTACATACTCTGGGTGTGACTCCTGAACCTCGCTGATAGTAGGTCGAAGCTTATGAACAGCTGAGATAAATACGTTGTGCCAGTTAATACGACTTACTTTAGCACATCGATTTCTCGACAAATTGCACACATTCATTCCACACGTTTGGGCGCTAGTTGCACTCCAAAAAGCCATCAAACCATCTATGTCACCATAGCTGCACAGCACGTCTGATGCATTAACAGCCACTCGGCCCTGTCGAGTAGTTCGAGTAACGATACGATCTAATCCTAATATTTTTGACTCACCTCCTCACGCGCTAACCGTTCAGATAGCCCACCCATCTCCTTTATAAAACTACGCAGAAAGTCAGTTCTTCTGTCACGTTCCTCTTGTACCAACTCACAGAGGAAGCAGTTCACAGAGAGCGTTGGCTGCGTTGCGCTTGATTGAGACATTCACGCCATATGTCTAAGTGAAGGATATTGAGAACCACGCGAAATATAGTTGTATTTAAGCATACCCGAACGAGGAACTGAAGACACCACTGGTAAAGGTAGTCCTTTATTTGACAAGTAGAAAGGGCCATCGTTTCAACGAGGGGAGAAGGAAACGAAGCTGCAACCTCGCGGCGACAATTTCCTATTGGCTCAGAGACGGTTAATAAAACACGTGCGTGCAAGTCGTCTCTATTTCGCGACAGCCGCTCTATTTGGCCCACGCAAGTCCTTCCGCGTGGCCACTGTGCCTTAACTGTGTCTAGTAGAAACGAATATGTCTCACACGAATATGATCGGAGAATCCAGAGTGACATCATGCTACCTCACTAAGGCATAACACTTTATGGCTTGGTGAACTCTAGTGTCGAGTGTAGCTGGTTTTCACGCTTGAATACGCAGAAAATGATGCATCTAATCTCGGGAGCCTCTATCCGATGACTCATACTCAGACTGACGAATGCCAATGGCGATATTTCTCCACATATGATTCATAGATTCATATTATGAGATAATTTGAGGGATGTGAATCCAAAAAGTCAATAGGCATTGTTGCCGGGCGACATCGGTCAAGATCGTGAAGACGGCGGCGGCGTTTAACGTGCTCAGTTCACAGCGCATCGAAAAGATTACGATGAGCAAAGGTATCTCGGTTGGCCTATCCAAGGGTCACGTTGTCACTGCGCGCGCTCTCGCGCCGCGACCTGGTTCTCGCAAAGGGGTACGTTTCTCGAGTCTACCCGTCTGCCTTCACTTAACCCATCGTAGCGTTGTGGCAAGCGAGTTGGGATGATCCGCGGCCTGATCCGCGACGTTGTTGGATCCGCTCCGTATGAAAAACGTCTCATGGAATTGTTAAAGAATGGGCGCGATAAAAGAGCTCTCAAGCTCGCCAAGAGAAAGGTGCGTATCACTCGTCTTGTCTAGGGCTTTGCTCAGTCCGCGTCGCTCGAAAACTTTCGTGTTCTCGGCTCGCGACGGCGACGCTGAGCGAGTTGATGTTGTGAATTCTAGCGCTTCGAGCGTTTTCTCGAAATCGACATCCTCCGTTGTTTCAAAGATTTGTCAGAACGAAACTAACTTTTCCAACGCAGCTCGGCACACACCTTCGAGGCAAGAAGAAAAGAGAGGAGATGGGCAACTTGTTACGCAGGTCGAGCAGGAAGACTGCGACTACGGACGGTAAGTAATGGCTCGAGTAGTCCGAGTTCTAGAGTTCTTTAATTACTACACAAGTGGTATCCAAATAAATGCGACGAAGCGCGTGTCGCCTTACGCACCCATCTAAATCCTCCCAAACACTCTCTGACCCTCTCAGCGAAGCAGATTCTTTGAGAGCTGCTCCCTAGCAGTTGCAAACGCTTGTGCGAGTGGATTATCGGCTCCGAGTGCATCCGACTGAAACTCGTGCAGGGATACCCTCTGATAAATGCTATCAGGATCGATCTCGAGAATGACACCATCATCAATAAGCTCGTCGAAAGCTAGCATGCACACATCGAAGTGCTCCAACAAAACATGCTTTTCCATGATTCCACCTGTCAGGAGAGAGAGGGCGCTGTAAAATGCGAGCAAGACACTTGACACAATCATTTCGTTCTCGATGTTCGACGCTACTACATAAACTTGAAAATCCAGAGCTGTACGATACACAACAAGGTTGTTCTCAAGTACAAAAGCCTCAAGTTCACTGTTGCTTGAAACTAGAGTCTTTGAGTAAATTGTTCTTTCGAACTCCTGCTGCTTCTGGCTATTTTTCCTGCGCAAAACATCAATTGTCTTCTTAATCCTAGAAATCGTAGTCACCGTACCACTCGGTATCATAATATTTAGCTGCTAGCCTACTGCCTTCAGCGTCCAAGATCACAAGCGCCTTGACACTTGGCAAAGTGCACGACCGCATCTTCTTTACTCTTTACACGTGTCGAATGATGGTCAGTCGTGGGGAATGCAAACCTGCAAAGCGGTTCGAGTGGGTGAATGCGCTGAGCTTCAGAGACACTCGCGTGCGAGTCTTGCGCTCTCCCTGTGGGGGACAGTCTGTCGTGTTGTAAGTTGCAAGAACACAAAAGTTTCTGAGGTCTCAGATCGCTACACCGAGATATCGAGAGGAAAAATGCCAGTGCTCACCACTCAATGTCCTCCGTGGACTTTTGTCGCCCAGCACGACGGGTTATGGGGAATCGGAAGTAACGTCTAGTGGCGATTCGAGCTAGCTGCGTCAGTATGACTATGCCACCTTTCAGCGCAGCGTTATTTAAACTGCCTGCTCTACTCATGTACACATCCCGTATTATGCTAAATCGGAGCCTTCAAAGCTGCCAGCTCGTTCACATTCCACTACGTATTATAGATGTCCGTGTTGTATCAATATTAATAATGAGATACTTTTAGAAAATAATCTTCAAAAACACACTTTATTTTTTGTGAATTTTTATCTCTTCATCGCCAATTTCGAACTATTTCCAAAAAAAAGTGTATTTTGGAGCGATCTCTTCATCGGCCTAAGATACAACTGTATCAACCGTACTAAGTATCATTTATTGATATTTGAGTTTATTTTGGGAATTTATTGATATTTCTAAAAAAATTACTACAAAATAACATGAGTCTACGGCCTCATAGTTAACCTATTTTAGTATGGACTCTAGTTACGTTTTCCATGGGATGGAGGATACTATCGATAGTATTATCTCGGTTTTCAATTTTTCATTTTGTTAGATCTGTTACACACAACATGCGGTGCCCGTATATTACGCGAAGCCAGTTTTGTCGATCAACAGAAGCGTATCCCAAAACGTATCTGCCGCTGCCATAGCGACATAACTCGGCAACTCACGTGCAGAATGCTCACCGCTATTCTCAAACCTACGCAACTCATCGCAGCGAAGGTAAACGAAATTTCGCGCACGGATTTTCGCGTCGCTTTCGTCCTTCGTCTTCCGTGACTGACTGCAACCTTGACTTCGCGGATGTAGGGAACGCGATCACGTTTAAGTCCTAACCGTGTCAGAACTTCCACCTCTCTTCGGTACGTGATCATATCGACTTATGCAGCGTCTCGCTACAAAGATCCTTTTTTAATCTCTTGCCGACGCTATCGCTCTCGTTTCTTTGAGTTTCGCGGGACGACGGACTGACACGCACTCGTCCACCGATCGTGCACGCGTTCTGCAGCACCTCTTCTATTGCACGAGCATCTGCCGAAAAGGTTCAAATCATCAAGCCCATCAATGGTGATCCATTCATTGGTATGCTCGAGACTCCCGTGACCTCGTCTCCGGACGTCGCGAACTTCTTGTCCAACCTTCCAGCCTATCGCACTGGTGTTGCTCCTCTGCTTCGAGGGGTTGAAGTTGGACTCGCTCACGGTTTCTTCGTGACCGGCCCGTTCATCAAACTCGGCCCGCTTCGATCCACTGACGCGGCTGAAGTTGCTGGCTGTCTTTCGGGCGCGGGCCTGGTTCTCATCTTGACTGCATGCCTCAGCATTTATGGTGCAACAGCTTTCCAACGCGATGAAGTTGTTGGGTTGAAGACGCTCAGTGGTCGTACAATCTCGAAAGACCCGCTTCAATCTACTGAAGGCTGGGCTTCTTTCACGTCTGGTTGGCTCGTTGGAGGTTTGTCGGGAGTCGCCTGGTCTTATGTTCTTACGCAAGTGTTGCCATACTACTCGTAAAAACCTGTTGCGACGAGCTGGGCAAGAGTGAGCATCGAAGTTACGTCTTATCTGAATACACACGTTTGAAGCGCGCTCAAGTAGGATTCGATGTGCTTTGTAGATTTTTAAGCGTTACAAATATAATTACTGCGTACATTTACCGCTCAAACTCTTTGCTAGAATTTCACCTGTTACTAGCTGGCACCCGAAGCTTACGATACTAACTCTTTTCTTGTCTAATCTAGGATTTTGCAGGACCTTCATCATAGGTGTTGTATGGATCAATATTCAATCGTGACTCGATGCCATCATATTTTACTATTTGAAACACCAAATAAAAGCTAAAGAAGCAATACAAGCGAAGACTGCTGCAACGCAAGCTGCAGCATACATCATTACAACCTACGCAAGGCATCAGATATGTAAAAGTAAACATAGCAAAGACCACCTTTCCATAATCTACATTCAATTTCATAGATGTCCGTCGGATCAACGCATCAACTGGTTTGGCTAGCGCTATGGCAACTGCAGCTCTGAACCCTTTTGTAAGTTGGCTGCCCGCCTGTGTTCGTGTGTTTACAGATCTCTACTTGCTGCGAGTTCCACCTTACCCACGTAAAAGCCGCCGTTTGCATGAAAGTTTTGGTGAATTCTCTCAGTGAGAGCCCTCTCGGTGCCTTTTCGTGATTTTAATTAAGTTACAGCTTGTTGACTAACTGGAAGCTGACCTCACAAAAGAAAATCCAGGCTATCACCAGGCCGACCCCGTAATACAATGTGTTGAGGAAGCCATAGGCCAAAGTACCCGCGTATCCGAGTGACTTAATGGTGCTACGAAGATTCTCTTTCTCTCTATTGGTCCATATTAACAAAGTGAGCAAGTTAAGTACTGCAGAACCTTACCCTTCTGTAGGACAGTCAACCTTGTCTTCCCGAGGCTGTGAAAAGTCATTTTCGGATCGCGCACTCGGCATGAACGCTCCGGTAGTCATCTGGTTGCTTAAAAAAAGACTTGCGCGCCGCTTGTGCCAGGTAGTGCGAAGCCAACATACTCCAACCTTCCCAAACGAAGGCGCCGCCGTCTTATTAGCAAGTGCAGTGATAAGCAAACGCTTTCGTTGGCTGAATGGAGATGTCATCGCGCAAGGTTTATTCAACATTTTCCCCAACATATGCACCATCGGCTTTTCAACGCTATCGTAGCGTATATCGGCTTTTGAATCGTGTCAGCGAAGTTCTCTTTCCGTCTCAAGTCTGAAGTCTAAGTCTGTCGCCCATTTCGAAGTGTCCACGCTCGGGTATTCACTCTCAGATATATACTAGCTAATGGCCGACACAATACTCGCTGGGATGCCCGAGTGGTCTAAGGGGCCAGACTCAAGCACTAACTGTACGTACTCGCACTCGATGCTTCACCGAAACACGGTGAGACTTCTGGTAGTCACTGACTGCGTGGGTTCGAACCCCACTCTCAGCACTCGAAGCGATTTACTTTTGCGCGTATGCAGTTGTTCCAGTCCTAGTTTGCACCTACATTCTCTATGACGTTCAAGTATCATCTGCTACGTCACGCACACACAAGCCATAATGGACCCAACAGGAACCCTAAATATATACACTAACGTTATTATAAGCGATCTTCAAAAACCGTATTCGAGAAGTTGCGAGCAACGGAACGCCTGCAGCGCGTTAGTTGTTTGGCAGCCAGAAACCAGTACATCATGGTGAACAGCTCCTTGAAGTCTATTTCAAAATCCTTGAAGGCGAGAGGCCTACAAAAATTGCGCTGGTACTGTCAGCTATGCGAGAAGCAGTGTCGAGACGAAAATGGTTTCAAGTGCCACTGTGTTTCAGAAAGTCACCTGCGACGAGTGCAAATCTTCGGCTCGAACCCCACACGCGCGATTGATGACTATTCGACACAGTTTGAACGAAACTTTTTACAACACTTGCAGTCAACGTACGTAAATCTTGCTTCGGTGTAGAGACGCTAAAAACGTAGCAGGTACAGAAGTTCACGAGTTGAGGTGAATAAAGTTTACAATGAACTGATATCTTTCAAGTCTCACGTACACATGAACGGTGAGTCCTTCAGAACGCTGAAGTAATAAAGATGGTGACCGTTTGTCAGCAACACGTTGGACTACTCTTTCGGATTTCATCAGGCACTTAAGTACTCGGTCAGACTGTGTCGTTGAAGAAACATCAAAGGGTTGGTTTATTACGTGCACAACAACTGAACCAGATGGTATTGATAGCCGTCGGCGACAAAGCAAGAGAGCACTTGAGACCGCGGTAGACTCAAGACTGGAGAAGGTGAGAAAAATCATGTCCATCTCTTCTAGCTGTTTACCGGCTACAGGTGATTGCTTCACAGGCAGTGGGTTCTAACTCGCATGAAGTTCAAAATACTTCTCCGACTAAAATACAACGTTCCGAAAAAGTTGATAGCTTCGTTCTCAAGGTTGCTGATCGCCTTCTTTTGACCTTCTTTCTTATACACAGCAAAGGCCAGACAAGTAAAAAGTTCTTCGCAAGCACAGCCAAGCTTTTCAGGACTGCAGTCAACAGGTCGTGTGACAAACATAGACAACTTGGAAAGTGAAATGTGGTTACGTAGAGGACTCGTGGTGAAAGTTAAATGTAGAAAAGATTTGGGCAAGGGGATCGTGGATCATGTGCACGACGGCAAGAGTGTTGCTTCAGTGAATTTCTCAGGAACAATGATCAACGTCCACCAATCGGAGCTTGAAAAAATTCTACCTGTGAGTTTCAGTTGTTTACCTGTCAAGTCGTCTCTTATCAGTGTAAATTTGCAGCGCATTGGTGCCAAAGTTTGCATAGTTGCAGGTCAGTGCGTTGGACAGGCAGCAACACTACTTTCAGTCGACACTGCAAGGCGAAAGGTAATACTGAATATCCTCCTATGCGGCACCTAAAATATTCACTCATCTTACAAAGGCTAAAATAAGGATTCTAGATACTTCGGTTGACGAAGAGGTCGATTTCGGCCAAATTTGTAAGGTGCAACAGATATGAAAAGAACGACCCTGTGTGTTACATAGATGGAATTATGTGGAATATATTTAAGGGAATCCGAAAAGAAAATTCGACCACATGTGTAGACTTTAGTTTCGAGACGCCATAGCAATACGCGTCATGTAGCTTAGCTTAATGTCATTCACAGCTGACTTAAAATACTGGAACAGATGGAGGGCGCAGTGGATGAACTGCGCAGCTCGGTAACGGCCCTGCTTTACCCCCGGGTACATTGCAATCTGCGATGACATTATATTCATCCACAACTTGTCTCCAGATGAATTCTGAAAGTTCGCCTGCGTCCATTCCATTGACGTCAACTTCCTCACCGAGGGAAAGCCCAGCACCAGTGAAGTTGACAATGCGCTCCTCACCGATAGCTTTTTCAGATGCCGCAGGTGGTGGCATAATATCATAAGTTGCCATGGCTAATGGATAAAAGTGAGTTTTGGCTGCGCTTGACTTTGTCCCCAGCTTTCTCATCATCTCAATGGCCTGCGGGTCAAACTTATCTGGGACAAGTGAGCCATCAGCTTTTCGACGGTCACGTCCTCCAGCAGGCGCAATCCAAATCAACATGCCACCTTTGTTCAGTAAACGCTGCATTTCTTTGATCGTTGCCAAGTTTTGTTTCATCTTCTTTGTTTTCTCTTCTGGAACGTCATCCATGTGTTTCTTTGAGTGAACACACAATAAATCTTTTCCCATGCTAAAAGGCTTCGCAAGGAGATCTGTCACAACACGATCGCCGGCGACGTACGTCACTCGTCGGCCTAAACCAGGGTGGCTTATCTCTGTCAGCAAAGGAATGAAAGCAGCATCACCCTCACTTTGATGATTGGCGAAAAGGATGACGTTCTCACCCCTGTCAAGCTGTTGTTGGATGGTAGACCACCGCTCTGGGAAGCGCAAGATGGACCGATCGAAGTCTATGAGACATCCGATATACATGTTTGCCATTTGATAATAATCATAAGGCGTGCGTATGGCGCGGTGATACGAAGGGAACTCGTACGGTGTCCCCAAAAGCTGGCCTGCATACGCTTTAACCATATCCTTGAAGATAGCCGTAGTAGCCCGTGACGCAGTCGTTTCGTCACCCAGAGCGATAACCATCTGTGACTTGTAACTATCAATGAGACCCTGAAATGTGTTTTTGATTTTCTCAGGAAACACAGATGACAAAGCTTTCAAACCACGTTCGCCTGGTACCAAATCTACCGCCAGTTCGGCCACTCGGACCTTGAGAGACGTCTGAGTCGCTCTCACTCGAACGTCGCGCTGTGTGCCGCTAGGCTGCCGCATTGACGTTGCACATGCCGCAGTTTTTATCGAGTGACAAGTGAACATGGCAACTGATTTCCACGCCGCTCTCAATGAGGGCTCGACAGTTCTGTTCGATCCACGGCGGGTGCGCCGGGAAGATCTCGGATAGGTGATTCATGTGACTTTACGAAAACAAAGTCCTGATATTCATTATAGACAAAAATGACCCTAAATATTGTGGGTGTCGATACTGTCCGAGGAACGGCAACACTCCTAGAAAGATGAGACCTAAACCCCAAACCGAAGAAAGAAAAATGAAAAAATAGCTTCCCCCGCGTCGACGCTGCACACGCGGCCAGAGCCCGACGAACGGCGAAGAGTGCATTTGACACCCTCGACGTAGCATTGGGGTTTGCGCGAAGTTCGACGCGTCGGAGAGCGACGAAGAAAGAAAGCAGGAGATAAAGAAGAAAACCTCTACAAGCATGGACGTTGCAAGTCTCGTGAAGCACCCGCTTGAGCACACCTGGACTCTTTGGTTCGACAACCCCAACGGGTACGTAAAGCCGTTTCTCTCACAAGCATTCATCTAAGCAATTACTGGACTCCACAGGCGTCAGAAACAAACTACATGGGGGCAGACTCTACGAAGTGTCTACACTTTTAACACAGTTGAGGACTTCTGGTGCCTCTACAACAACATTCTGAGCCCTAGCAAGTTGATCATGGGCACAGACTTCCATCTCTTCAAAGAGGGGATCGAGCCGAAGTGGGAAGATGAAAAATGTGCCAAAGGTGGTAAGTGGACTTATTACTTCCCGAAAAGTCGAGATTCGAACGATTTGGATGAAAACTGGTTGAACCTTTTGCTTGAACTGATAGGCGAACAGTTTGATGAGTCGAGTGAAGTATGTGGTGCTGTCGTTAGTGTTAGGCAAAAGCAACATCGCATCTCTCTTTGGACGAAGACTGCATCTAGCGAACCTGAGCAACTGACGATCGGTCGTCAATTCAAAGCTATCCTATCCATCCCAGACTCGGAAAAAATTGGCTACATGGTCCACGACGATGCTATCAGACTCGAGCGCCGCGCAAAGGAGCGCTACACCATTTGATCACATAGCATCGACTAGGCGACTAATTCACTGTAGATACTTACCATCACTATCCTTTTTGATTCCGGCTCGTTCGCCCCTTTCTTTTTGACATGGCAAGAAAAACCCTCTGAGCGACAGATTTCAGTCAACTCACGACCTTACAGTGTCAGCCGCCCCCTCAAACCAACCGTCCTGCTATCTAGGTCGTTCTGATGGTTGTCACGCTCTCGTGCTCTCCTACTTTTTCACGCGGCGCGACAATTTGCCTCAAGGATACAACGGCGTCCACTGTTTACTCACCGTTTGGCCATTTCGACTTTTTCCCCATAAACTGGTGCGTATCTCATATTCGGGTCTCAGCTGCGCTGCCTGACACCCTGAGACCCGTCGGCGGCACGCGTCGTGACGTCACTTGGTAAACAAGTACGGGGGCGCACGGCCGGTAGCGAGTGCCGCAGCACTATAAGCGGCTGCTGCCTCGTACTAACGCCGTGTTATTCGGACACGGGCTGCAAACAGCAAATGATGCGAGGGATACTGTCGCAACCAAACATCGCGCACCTTGTCAAGGGCGTCTACCGGGGGCAACCAAGACAAAGCGGGCTTGTGTCCGTACCGACGCGCGACGCACGCGTCAGGACTGCCAGTACAGTGATTGATCGAGATGGTAAGTTGATATACCTGTCCAAGCTATTCAATGACTCAGTGATTCACTCGTAGAAATCCTTGTGGACAGTCAGCACAACAACGTTACTGACCACATCTTTGAAAAGATTGGTGTGAACTTGCATCGTCGACCCGAGCATCCTCTCGGTATCTTGAAGAAAGCCATCACAGATTACTTTGATACGCGTTATGGAACGTCAACCTTTCGCATGTTCGACGATCTCAGCCCTATCGTCACTACTGTTGAGAACTTTGACTCTGTCTTGGTACCAGAGGACCACGTGTCTCGTTCGATGAATGACACCTATTACATTTCACAGGATAAAGTTTTACGTTGTCATACTTCTGCGCATCAACTCGGGCTTCTTCGCAAAGGGGAACGACGGTTCTTGGTTGCCGGAGATGTTTACCGGCGAGATACGATCGATGCTACCCATTTTCCAGTATTTCATCAAATGGAGGGCGTGCACGTGTTCACCAAGGAGCAACTTGGGAGCAGTGAACTTTCAGCGCAGGAGTTGGCAAGCAAAGAACTGAAAGATACTCTCGAAGGATTGGCTCGGCATTTGTTTGGAGAGGTGGAGCTTCGCTGGGTGGATGCCTACTTCCCATTCACCACTCCATCTTATGAGCTTGAAATTTTTTTCAACGGAGAGTGGCTTGAGGTTTTGGGCTGCGGCGTCATGGAAAAGAAAATTCTTAGAGAGGCTTCCCTGCATGACGAAGAGGCTTGGGCTTTCGGGCTTGGATTAGAACGTCTCGCCATGGTTCTCTTTGATATACCTGATATTCGATTATTTTGGACTGATGATGAGCGGTTCACTAAGCAGTTTGAGGCGGGCATGTTCAGAAGCGGTGGCGTCGGCATGCGCAAGTTCAAAAGTTATTCAAAATATCCGCCATGCTTTAAAGATGTCTCGTTTTGGCTGCCAGAAGATCGTGAATTCACAGAAAATAACCTGTGCGAAGTCGTGCGCGCTACCGCGGGCAATCTCGTGGAAGAGGTGAAGTTGTTGGATGAGTTTGAAAACCCCAAGACGGGCAAGGTTTCCAACTGTTACAGGATTGCTTATCGGTCGATGGAACGCTCCCTCACTGACGAAGAAATCAACGCGCTGCAGGAATCTGTTCGCGATTCAATGGTGGGAGAGCTGGGCGTAACTCTTCGGTAGGTTGCATTTTGGTTTTTAAAAAGACTATCCATCCAACTCGTTGGGTAGGAGAGGGCGCATTTTTTAGTCGTGCGCAGTGTGAGTTTGAGATTATTTTTCAGGTTAGATGAACGAATTCAATTACTCGTCATACGTCGCCACGTCACCTCCTACTCAAGCTTAGCTCGTCTCGAGGATATGCGCCATTGATCGCGTCGAGGAGCCCCTCAAACTCGATACGGCGGGCGGAGGGCCTGAACCAGGGTAGCATACCGCTGGCCGGCGTGCGATCGCGTGCATTCAATGTACTACATCGTCCTTACTGTTAGAATTTTTCATGATCACAATGCGTAAAAATTAACACATTATCAATTATATTTATCCCAACAGTACAAAAGTACACGAAAAATATTCTTTCCAATGCGAAAGCATCGCTGATGAATATTGGCGGATGAAGTGTACCTCTAAGTTATCGACTCACGAATCGCGAAATACGCAGATTTCATGGAATATTCCAGAATATTCTCGGAATCTTGGTCGGTTTGTATCCTGAAAGCTCGAACCAGCCGCCACGACGCCACTTGCTTCAGTACAAGTCGCGCCGGCCGATCATCGCGTCGTACCATGAGCGCCACTGAATCTCTCGCTCAAGCTTCTCGCCAGCTTCTCGCTGGTGCCACCGAAACCAAGCAATTCGAATGGATGTGCGTTTGCGGCGGTTTCTTGGCGTTCTTCGCCGCCTTCGGAATCGGTAAGTGACGCTTTGGAGAATATTCGCACCGCGGCCCTCGGTCCTCGCGGCCCGCGACTGCTCGCGCACGTGCGGTGATGTAACTGACCCGTATGATTTCGAAAACTTTCCTTAGGCGCCAACGACGTCGCGAACGCTTTCGCCACGTCTGTCGGCTCTGGTGCACTCAGCATTAAGAACGCCGTCGTCCTCGCCGGCATCTTTGAATTTTGTGGCGCCATGTTCATGGGTGGTCACGTCGTGAAGACCATCCGCAAAGGTATTGCCGATCAAGATTGTTTCGAGAATGATCCTGGTCTTCTCATGTACGGTTGCCTTTGCGTCATTTTCGCTGTCTCCATTTGGCTCGTCCTCGCCTCCTTCCTTGAAATGCCGGTGTCGACGACGCACTCTTGCGTCGGCGGCATGATCGGTATGACCATGGTTGCCCGCGGTAGCAGCTGCGTAGTCTGGACGAAGAAATCCGACACTTTCCCGTTCGTCGGCGGGGTCGTCGCGATTGTCATCTCTTGGCTCTTGTCGCCGGTTGTGTCTGGTGGTTTTGCCTTCGTCTTCTTTGTCGCCTTGCGAGCCTTGGTGATGCGATCCGAGCACTCCTTCTCTCGCGCGTCCGTCGCGTTCCCCGTGCTTCTTGCGTGTACTCTTATCATCAACATTTTCTTCATCGTGTACAAGGGTGCGAAGTTCCTCGAGCTCGACGACACGCCGCTGAGCACGGCCTTCGCCGTCGCCTTCGGTGTCGGCGGTGGCGTCGGCATCATTGCGTACTTCACTTTTACTCCATACATCTTGAAGACTACGGAAGAACTTTATGAAAAGATGCAACTCGAAAAGGCTGAACTCGGCTCTGGCGTTAAGAAGGTTGAAGAGAAGGTCGTTCGTCAACCGCGCGAGTACCCGACTGGCGTCATGGGCGCGCCTCTTCGCGTCTGGTACGCTCTCTGCGACCATCTCGAGTACTCGCTCGCACACAAGGCTGACGACATCCTGGAAGAGGACATGGCGGTGCAAGCTATTCACGAAAACGCCGAGAAGTTTGACGAAAAGACTGAACTCTCTATGCGTTATCTCCAAATTCTCACGGCGTGCTGCGACTCGTTCGCGCACGGTGCCAACGATGTGGCCAACTCCATTGGCCCGTTCGCTTCCATGATTGTCATCTTCAAGTCTGGCGAGGTTTCCAGTAAGGCTGAAATGGGTAGCGACTCTTACTGGATTCTCGGCCTCGGCGCCGCGGGCATTGTTGCCGGTCTCGCCCTTTATGGCTACAAGATTCTTCACGCTCTCGGCACCAAGATTGCCAAGCTCACGCCGAGTCGTGGTATCTGCATTGAACTCGGCGCTGCCTGTGTTATCATCATGGGTTCCCGTCTCGGCTGGCCGCTTTCCACCACCCACTGCCAAGTCGGCGCCACTGTCGGCGTCGCCATGCTCGAAGGTCGTAAGGGTATCAACTGGTTCATCATCGGCAAGACCATCTTTGGCTGGATCATCACTCTCGTCGTCGTCGGTTTGTCGACCGCCGCGTTCTTCGCTCAAGGTGCGTTCGCGCCGATGGTTAACTACCCGAATTACCTTTAATAAAAGCAACGCCGCCCGTCTGTCAAGGCCCACTCTTGCGCATAGCAAACACGGGAAACGGGTTGCTTAATTAACCTTAGTTTGAACTACATTCAATATTTCATGCATTCTAAATTGATGCCAGTCCCCTAGTGTCGTGCGTACGTATTCTTTCTTGACTGCAAACCTGTTGTCAATGCTCAGCGACAAATGGGAAATTTGTCAGTCGTCAGTGTGCAGTGCGGAAACATGTCAAGTATCACGTTGATTATTTGCTAAAAGTAGCTTGAGTTCTAACATTCGTTGCTGCAATTCCAAATTCTTTTCGGGCGTCATTGCGCCACTCTTCAAAGCTCTTTTATACTCTCTTTGAATTTCTTCTATTTGTTCCTGCAAACCCTCAAGAAACCCTTTTGCGGACAAGTCTGCTCCACTATCCTTTCTATGTTGCGATTCTGAGGCCGGTCGAAGCATGTGCTCTATGGGGCCACATTCAGATAGAACGTTAGCGCCATTGGCTTCATCGGTTGGGTTAGGACTCGTGTGTACAAGTGGCGCTGCATGCTCCCAACCACCTATAGCTCTACGCACTTCTATTGGAAGGTCAACATCAACAGCATGTGAATCCATATTGATCGTTTCTATTTTGTTCTTCACATGTCTTTCGATGCGCGCCTTACGAATGGCCTTCGCGTACTTACGCCAAGATCTCTCATCGAGACCGTAGTTGAAGTAAGCACCCTGATCAACACCCCTGTCTCGCCATGGGGCAATATCAATATTATCCAAGTCAAGATCAAATACACCACCATGGCCCAACTGGAGAAATTCCTTGTACTCATCAGGAGGAATAAATCGAGCACCTCCACCTCCACCAGGTAAAATTCGTTGTCCACTGTCGTTGTAGCGTGCATTTGGTGGTTGGCCGTTATATGTGTTCAGACTCCCGTCTGGAAAGTGTGACAGTCGAGTCTCTGCTTGAAGGGGCATACCCGGTGGTGGTACTGGCGGAGCGACATCTAGAATCGTTATTACGGCAAGTTAAAGAGAGTTGTCGCATCATTACCTGCGGCTAGCTGCTTTCCTACCTGACTTGTGCTTCAGTCTTTTTTAGAGGCAAAACGTGTGTTCCCATACCTTGAAGTCCCCTGCTGGAACCAACTCACTGCTTTTCGGAAGTGTGCCGTCTATAATTTCGTGACATTGGATGTAACTCTTGACCATCAACTTCTACTCACCAGGACTCCGATATGCATTCGTCAGGCCTTGATTTTCGTACAGCTATGCTCCATAGTGAGTCATGGCTCTGGCTCAAGTGGCAACTCACCTCGTCAAAAAGTTGTTCGTCGTTGTTGTCTAGGACTTTCGCTCGGTAAGTTGTTCCGCTCATGAAAGCTTCTTCGTGGTACACTAGAAGTTTATTTAGACACTTTCACGACTGACGTCGTCGGTACAGGTATCCCTCGTGGCGTCACGGCGTGCTGTCGCGAGCCCCCTAACTACAGTTGTCTTTTTGGGTGACTAAAAGAGATAGAAATTCCTTGTGATGAATGGTGCCTTTTCATTTATCGCTTTTTTATGTCTACATGGTTCTTCCTTTTTTTGAATATACAGCAAAGAAATCATACTATGAGGTCTGAAACTCCACATGTGTACCCTGTGATCGATCAGCTGTAGGGTCATACTATCCTCCAATGCGAAAGTAACCTGATGGTCTGTGACTCTTCACTTTTCTCCTCATGTTTTTTATGACAAAATAGATTATTATACTCCTGTGAATCATCACAGTAGTGTGAAAATCGAAAAAACGTGCATTTGTGACTTTTTCAATTTTTTTATCGCGGCAGAGAGCGAAAAATATTGCACCGCTTCAGAGAGTCCCTACACAAGGCAAATATATTGCACCGCTTCAGAGAGAACTTTTCGTCTTTTCGTGTGCTTCCTCAAACCGCCTCGGCGCCGCTACTGATCTAGTCTTATGGATCGTCTTACGAGGCAACTCTGATTTGCCTATGGCGATTCTCAGCGAATATGAAGTTCAGCTGCGTTTATTGCGTCAGTTGAAGGCCGGAGGGGCGGATAAGTCGACTCTGCGAAAGGAAGCACAGAAACTGAAAGAGTTGAAGCGGCGGTACTCTAATAAGAAACGGAAACGTCAAGCTGACCGTCAAGCTGACAGAGAAAGTACACCTGCTCAGTTTGCAGAAGTCTACACATATTTTTATTCGCCTATCCCAGCGGATGAAGAGGGTTTCACTCAGGCTTTTAGTGTGCCAGGTGAAGGTGCCACAGAACAGCAGATATCGGCGATACTTGACTTTTTTACTGAAAAAGGATTCATAGTATTCCGAGATGTATTGAGCACGAATGTATGTGCCGATACAATCGGGGAAATTTGGCACTACTTAGAAGATGTTTTCGTCGGTTTTGATCACAGTGAACCTGAAACTTACCACCACTTGTCTTCACAAACATACGGACTAGCTCCAGTGCCTTCAATTTTCACTGAGCAGATTGTCAAAAATCGTTGCAATCCGAATGTAATTCGTGCGTTCCAGACTGTACTGCGCGATCAAAATATTTTGTTGTCTCATGATCGATGGTGTGCTTATCGACCGACGAAAAGCATACAAATTGGTACTGAGATAGTTGACAAGCCAAACTGGAAAACAAAAGAAAATTTACATGTGGACTTGAACCCTTGGACCTACTTCTCAAGTGAACCGCTCATTGAAGATCTGAAATATGATAAACCTCGGGACTTTAGCAAGGAAATAAACGCTGTGTATCACAAGGGTGGTCCGAATGTTCAAGGTGTTCTTGCGTTGAACAACAACTCTGCACATGATGGTGGCACTGTGCTCCTGACAGGTTTTCACCGTTGTTTCCAAGACTGGCAGCGATCGTTAGGTGAGATTTCACGTCACATGCCTTCGAGGAGCGAGGAACTCGGTCATCTTGTCTGGCGAGGCAAAGGAACAGGAAGTTATATACTTGGACAGAAAGATGTCTTACACAAGTTCAAGCAGAAAATCAATATGCGAGCAGGGAGTTTGCTCATTTGGGATCAACGTATCGTGCATGGGAGTGTTCAAAATGATAGTAATAACTTCAGGCTAGCCCAATTCGTGAAGGCTTTTCGTCGGAAAAACTTTAGCCAGGCACGCCTTCACCATCGTGCAAAACGTGTCAACGAGGAGCTTGCAAAACTGGCTTGTGTCGCAGATTTAAGTGACGCGTCGCGTGCTGCATTGGGAATGACACTTGATTTCTGAGATTGTACATGCGATTGATGTACAGATACACTTGAAAGCGTATCGCATGTAGCCTCATGCATAATATGCCCTTAACTAGAACTTGTTTGTCCAACAAGATCACCAAAGTACAACGTGACTGCTTTAAGTTTTCCACCAAGAAAGTTTCTTTCTACCTACATAGTATTATATGATGAGCCGAGTTACGACTTGTAAAACTACACACCTCCAACGGTACGCCAATATTGCGTAAACTGTGCAAGCATACATTGCGTGGTAGGTAGTATATGACGTTTCTTGTGACCTGCAAGGCACACTTGAGTAGCTCAATTCCGTTAAGACCTGAGACTTGTATCTGATCAAGAGAGAACGTTTTATCTCCATAGTGTGGTCCACCCCAAGGTGGAGATAGGAAAATGATGTCGGCATTTACGTATTGTAACAGTCTGGCCGTATCGCCGCATATGAAGTCGATATTGTGTCTAATACCGTAAACTTTTGAGTTATGGGAAGCCTAAGCGGGGATTATAATTTGGGACGTTCGTCAATAAGACTAGTATGCTTACTATTCGAATCGTCTCAGGACGGTTGTCCACGGCCACAACATTCATATTCTTTAGGGCGAACTGTATACTATTACCACCAGCACCACAGAAGGCGTCCAACGTGACAGGACAGTGCTGTGAAGACCTCAGTGAGGCAGCTATTTCCGAACACCGCACTGCATGATGTTCAGCAATAACTTCAGGAGTTACAGAAAACCAAGCTTCCGTGTCGAGTGTGATCCCTAGGTCCCACTTCTTAAAAAGGCGGTGCCTTTGGTACCAATACTTGTAGTCAATTCCCAGTGTGTCACAGGTTGCTGAAGCTATCTCAAAGCTGTCTTCAGGGGTGGGCACATTCTCAGCGTTGCAATTCTGTGAAAAAATGACCAAATCACCCTTCATAAAATAATATTTCTCGTGTCATGCTTCTCGGAAGTAACTGAGGTTACTCCCGTCGGAGTTGCACCGCAGCTAAGAAAGAAGCTAAACGAGCGTTTGAACTCAAAAATCGCAGCGTTTATAACTTTCTTATATGCAGTCGTTTCGTAGTAACCGCCTTGCTTCCCCAGTCAAGGACCTAGTGTACGTATTGAACGATTCAGTCAAATATGTTTTTACACGGCAGAAGTTTTCAGCGCTAAAATAGGCTAAAATAGCTCACTATCTGATGACCTTTTGTTTGGGGATTCTCGGGAGCTGAAGCGTTGCGAGTCGACCCGAATATCAGAATTTTTTGGGTTTGGCTATACTGACGCGCAAAGTTCTCCCCTTCCAGGTACAGCCACTGTATGTGGAAATGCACTTTTCAAGAAGAACAGGTGTCGTCTCTAGCGTCACGTAGGCAAACCCTCTGCAGAGAGATTCTTGTGGCAGAGTGGGGAACTTCTCCATGATGAGTTCGACGTCGCGCACTTCTCCAAAATTTGCGAACCGTCGACTCACCTCTTCAACCGATATCGTTGCTGGTAGGCCGCCGACGTGCAGCCGGTAGAGCGCACTCATGTACTCAACCGACTTTCGGGGGGCCTAACTGTTCGGACAACCGAGAGCGCGCATGTGTATTCGCTTGAGTTCTGTACTACTCTTGTTGGCCTATCGCGATAAGCCTGTCGCCACTCCCCGCCTTCGACTCTCGACTCTCTGCCGGCAAATTGTATCATCAACTACGTTTCCGCCAGGGAGGATGAGTGATCGTACTCGCCTCCGGTTCAAAAGTACTATCCTCCGTAACAAAAGTAACCTGACAAACGCCCCTTTGTAGCCCGATGTTTGGCGTATGATCACGCCCAGCCCAGCGTTCGAAAGCTCTTACAATGTGCTGTCTAATCATCGCATTTGCGCTATTCTTTTTCTCGCGAAATACGCCGGAATCGAACGCTGAAAGTTTAACTCATGGATCAAAATGATAGCAAATGTGTGAAAAAGTTGAAAAAGTCCGAGCTGATTTTCATAAGTT